>Ga0255340_1004642_pt1 | contig 13196 bp, 10 predicted proteins | sample wastewater_treat_7_FD_192417 | JGI IMG/M metagenome (GOLD analysis project Ga0255340, IMG submission 192417) | Wastewater microbial communities from Lulu Island WWTP, Vancouver, Canada - plant10 | ecosystem: Engineered > WWTP > Wastewater > Unclassified | place: Canada: Vancouver, British... | reverse complement strand
GGCGAAACTGCCCAAGGGTTTCGACGACCCGATGAAATTCTGCGCGGATCTGCTGCAGGATACCGGCGTGAGCATCACCCCCGGCGTGATTTATGGACCCAGCGGCGCGGATTATATCCGCATTTCAATCGTTATCCCCACGGACCGCATCGCTGAAGCCATGCACAGAATTAAGGAATGGGTTGAGAAAAACCGCTAAAAATCAAAATATAGACACACTGAACACCGAAGCTGCGCCCGAACCCGCTCTGATGGTTGGGGTGCAGCTTAGATCCGGATTGGACTCCAGATTTTCGCTGGATGATTCGCTCAGAGAGCTGGAACTGCTGGGCGAAACCGCGGGTCTGGAGATTGTGGGGGAGGTCACGCAGACTCTGCCGATGCCTAATTCCCGCACCTATGTAGGCAGAGGCAAACTTGAAGAGATCAAACTCCTGGCTGAAGAGCTGGACGCGAAAATCATTCTCTTTGATGACGAGCTCTCGCCGCGCCACCAGCGCGAACTCGAAAAGGAATTGGGAAACGGCAAGCGCGTTATCGACCGCACCGCTTTGATCCTGGATATCTTCGCGCAGCACGCAGACACGCGCGAAGGGATGCTGCAGGTGGAACTGGCGCAGTACCGCTACCGCCTGCCCCGGCTGACCGGAGCCTGGACGCACCTTGTAAGGCAGACAGGCGGCGCCTCGGGCAGGACCGGCGGCGTGGGCGGAGTCGGTCTGCGCGGGCCTGGCGAAACCCAACTGGAAGTGGATCGGCGGGAAATCAAGAAAAAAATTGTCAAGCTTGAAGAGGAACTCGATAAAGTCCGCGAGCACCGCAATCGCCACCGGCAGCAGCGCCGAAAATCTCACATTCCCATCGTGGCGCTGGTTGGATATACCAATGCCGGCAAGTCCACGCTGCTCAACAGGCTGACAAACACGGATATTTACGTGGCGGACCAGCTTTTTGCCACGCTCGACCCGACCACCAGGCAGTTGGAATTGCCTTCAGGCGAGACTGTGCTGCTCACCGATACCGTTGGTTTCATTCAAAAACTGCCCACCGATCTGGTGGCAGCCTTCCGGGCGACGCTGGAAGAAATCGTCGAAGCCGATCTGCTGGTGCACCTTGTGGACGCGTCGCACAGTAATGCCCAATCGCAGAGGCTGACCGTCCTCGAGACGCTCGAAGAAATAGGCGCGGCGGATATTCCGATTCTGACGGTTTACAACAAAATAGATTTGCTGAGCCAGGCAGCGCTGAATGACCTGCGCGGCTTTGCGGACCCGGACGCGGTGATGATCAGCGCGAAGACCGGAGAAGGGTTGAATGAGCTGGCAGAGGCGATCGCGGTCGGCACCTACCAGGCGTTCACGCATGTGCGCGTCAAATTGCCCTACAAAGAGGGCAGGCTGGTCTCGATGATGCACGAGAAAGGGCACGTGCGGGAAATCCAGCATCTGGAAGACGGCATCCTGATCGATGGGATGCTGCCCAGGCAGCTTCTGGCGTTTTTTGAAGCCTACCGGGAATAAAAAAGCCAGGCTTTCACCTGGCTCAGGGGTTGCGAAAAATCAGTGATCAGTCGTTATCAACGGAGAGAACTTCTCTACCCTGATAGAAACCGCACTTTGGACAAACACGATGGGGCAGGCGGGGCTCACCGCAATTGGGGCAGACAACGCTGTTGCGAGCTTTCAGCGCGTCATGCGAGCGTCGGCGATCCCGGCGACCGGAAGTGGATTTTCTCTTAGGTAATGGGGTCATCTTAAACTCCTCACTGAACTAACAATTACATTAACCTGATTATTCTACTCATGAAAATGAGTTTGGTCAAGGTCGAAAATGTCGAAAATGTCGAAAATGGTAATATTCGGGCATGGACTTACTGAGCGATCGCATATTGTTCTTTTTTATCATAAAAAATTGAACCCTCAGGTATGAAGCGCTCCGGGAGGGGTGCGCATAGAAGAAAGCAGCTTTGAAATTTTGGAACCCTTCCTCACCAAACAGGGAATCCGAGCGAACTGATGAGCATATTACTGGGAATTCCAAGGAAAAAAGCCGTTCTTTTATCGGATTTTTCTTTGAAAATGTAACCGAAAAACAAGCGATTGGACCATAACAAATTGCGTATTTTTGCAAAAATAATTATTAGATGGTTACAAATATGTTATACTATTCATATATTGCAAAAGTAACCGGACAAACGATTGGGTAAAAGGATGAAGGAAGTGGTGAGGGGCAGACGGTTCAAACAATTTATTTTAGTTGTTTTGCTGCTTTCGCTATTTCTGAACGCATGCGGTCGCAAATCGACTCATTTATCGCAAAGCCTGGAAAGCCCCAACCAGACAAGTCAGAAATCCACACAAACCAGTAATCTTCAAAACCCTCCGCAAGAATTGGCTGAGCCTTCGCTGGTTTTTACTGAATCCGCGGAGGGCAGCGGGATCGCCCGGACCCCGACTGCAACGCAGCCGACCCAGACGCTCCCCGGCACGCCGCCGGCAGCCCGGACCCCGACAGCAACGCTTATTGTGATCTCTCCTACTGCCACGAGAAAGTACGCGACCCCGATCCCGGCAACGGCGACGACCCAAGCCCCCCAAACGCGCACGTCCACGCCGGTCCCATCGTTTACGCCCACTGCGACGCAACCGCCCACGGCAACTGCCCCGACAGCGCAAACCGGTTGGGAAGGAGAGTGGGTCGTTTATTTGCAGCAAGATGGCAGGTATATCACCGGGACCTTGACCTTGACGCTCAATGAGGGAGGAGTGGTCGCAATCTCTGACTTTGATGGGGCAGCTTATACTTTTAATGGGATAACCTTCGCAGAGGGCATGCAAATAACCGGTTCCTGGCAATCAGATAATAGTAATGGCTATTTCTGGTGGGGTTTTATCTCTGAGGATCAATTTGGCGGCAACCTGGACTTAAAAAACGCTTTCTGCGGATCGAGGTCAGGGGGCGGGATGCCCACGCCTTGCTTTATTGAACCTCCCCGATGAGCAAAAGGAGGAAGTTTTAGGAAGTAAAGGGGAATGAAATTCACAGATTTGTTGTTGACACCGAAGGAGGTGCAATTTATAATGATATCTGATGTATTTTTGGATGGTTGTTGTTGCAGATGCTCCAACAACAAAAGTGTTCTAAACATGTGCGTTGAGACTGAAATCAGGAGGTTATTGTGAAGAAAAGGTTATTGGTTATTGCAAGTTTAGTAATGATATTGTCTTTTGTTACGGGTGGGGTGGCTTTTGCTTTTTCCTCAACCAACACTGATGGCGTTTGGGGACGTATTGATGGCTGCACGCCAAGCAGTATCTACCTCTCCAAATATGTTTACAATGAGAGAACAGGCATTTTTGGGGATAGAATGGATGCGTTAGCCATCGTCATTTTTAATGGTACAGGGAGTCCCGTGAGTCTGGGAAACTATTCGCTCCGGTTGTATTATGGAACTGGCGGGGCATATAATACTGTGGGTCTTAGCAACCAGACATTGGCTAACAATGGTACTTGGGTGTTAGTTAATTACGGTTATATGAATTCTGTTTCAGGAGAGAACCAAACATTCACTGATAACGAAGATTACACGACTGTCGTTCTTTATAAAGGGTCTGAAATCATCGATATGATAGGGAGTACTGCCAGTACTCCACCCAAGAATCCCGCCGGCACGCCCAAGACCGATCACACATTTACCCGAAAATGGATTTGCAACCCGGATCCAGATGGGGATGATCCATTGTACAAAGAATGGTCTATAGAGAATGACGATGATTTTAATGATCTTGGTAGTGTCCCTGTTGGAGCGGGAGCGTCGTGTGATCGATATGCCTCGGGCGGTGATGATACCTTGGGAGGGATTCCATCGCATATCCAGAATGATTGGTGGGATCAAACGACTGGAGCCTCTAACACGGATTTCAACCAGGTTCGTTACGGTGGTACGGAACCGAATTGTACAACCGCGTTTCAAAATCAAAGCGGTATGGGGTTTAAAGGTACTGCAATCCCCGACGGAACGGGCTTTGAACAGCCTTTCTTGTTGGCGACATTTTGTCATTATAACAACCCTGTATCGGCGACAAATGCTTTTGATAACATTGATTTGAATGTGACGATCAGCGGTATCCAATGCGAAGCCCCTTTGATTCCAGGTCCAGCAGTTCCGCCTGACATGACATTCACATACAATTTTCTGTTAGATGAGACGACCAACACAGAGCCTTGCTCGTATACAAGTCCGTCCAATAATCCATGCTCGGACGCCATATTTGTTGCACAAGACCCATCCCCAAATACTTTTATTTGTCAGTCTCCCGGCACACCGCCTGTCGATATCGAATATACTGCGGCAGTTCTGGGATTTATGAAGCGAAACAGCGATGGAACCTGTCCGGCATGGAATGCATCCCAGGCTCTTGGGAATTTCATCAGTAATGAAGGCACTTCCAATTGCGGATGTATGTATGCCATGATTACTGATTTCACGCCATTAGCGGTCAACTTGCTTTCGTTCACTGGTGTCCGCGTGTCTGATGGTATCTTGTTGGAATGGGAAACCTCCAACGAGGTCGACAACGTCGGGTTTAATTTGTATCGTGCGACCAGTATGGAAGGACAAAAGGTAAGGGTGAATGCTGAGCTCATCCCAACCAATGTAATGCCTGGAGGCTTAGTGGGAGCCGCCTACAGCTTTGAGGACGCTAGCGCGCTTTCGGGTGAAAATTATTTCTACTGGTTGGAAGACGTTGACGCGCAGGGTAATGTGGAAATGCATGGACCGATTTTGGTTCCATAACACAATACAACGGCGCTTTTAGTGAAACGAATGTAAACAGCAAATAAAGTGTAATGCAGAACTTTTTTAAAGTTTCTGCATTACACTCGAGGTGTTTATTTGGCAGACATCCCTGACGCGGAGATTTACGATGAGTGTTTCTTTTACTCGCAATCCTGATTTTGTTTACAGAAAAATTGCGGACGAAGTAATATTAGTTCCGGTTTATAAGGGCACGGCAGATTTGGGAGCTCTATACACATTGAACGAGCTTGGCGCGTTTCTATGGGAACAATTGGAAACACCCCATACTCTGCACGAATTGAAACAGATTATCACCGCGGAATATGCAGCGGATGAGCAAGTTGTTCAATCCGACCTGGGTCAGTTTATGCAAGAATTGATAGAAATCGGCGCAGTCGTCCAGGAATAAGCAATGGATTGTTCCTTTGAGCCTGATCTGACATTGGATGAATGGGTCGGAAACCTGTTCAATTCGCTTGGAAATGAGCGCTTCCCTTTGAGCGCATCGATTGAATTGACCGAGCGCTGCAACCTCTCTTGTATCCATTGTTATATCAAGCGAGCTCCGAACGATTCGAGCGCTCAAGCGCGTGAGCTCAGCGCCTCAGAATGGAAGGAGCTGATTGATCAGATCACAGACTCAGGATGTCTGTATCTGCTGATCTCCGGCGGCGAGCCCTTATTACAAAAAGAATTTAAAGAAGTTTTTACTTATGCCAGGAAAAAAGGCTTGATCGTTACGCTCTTTAGCAATGCCACTTTGCTTACGGCTGAAATGGCGGATTTTCTAGCGGATTATGGGTTGCATTCCATAGAAGTTTCATTGTACGGAGCGACACAAGAGACCTACGAAAAAGTCACTGGAATCCCCGGCTCATTTGATCGGTGCCTACGCGGTATAAATTTATGTCTCGAGCGGGGAATTGACACTAATTTAAAAACGGTCCTTTTATCCTGGAATATACACGAATTGGAAGCAATAAAAGAATTGGCAGCCAAATTGGGCGTCAAATACAGGTACGATTGTCAATTATGGCCCAGAATAGATGGAAGTACGGAAGTTCTTTCATTCCAATTAACTCAGGATGAAGTTCTGAATTTGGATTTTCAGGACAAAGAACGTATTGAAGGGTGGAGAAAAGTAGAGAGAGATTTAAGAAACGTCTTTCTGCGGGAAGATAAGGTGTTCTTCTGCGGCGCCGGCTTCCGCAGTTTTCACATTGATTCCTCCGGGAATTTAATGGCTTGCATGATGACGCGTAAACCCTCATACAATTTGCTTGAATTACCATTTAATATTGCGTGGGAAGAATTGGGGAAAATCAGGGACCTTAAACGGCAACAGAAAACCGAATGTGAAACGTGTTCTGTCAATGGACTATGTCTGCAATGTCCGGGTTGGTCTTTGCAGTATCATGGAGACTATGAAACACCGGTATCATTTGTGTGTGATTTGGGAAAAAAGAGAGCACATTTAATGAATGAAAATAGGTTATAATCATCTCAATCAGGAGGAATAATATAATGACAATAAAAAAGAATTATCAAGCGCCAAAAATCCGAAAAGTTCAATTGGTAATCAAGAATGCAGTTCTTGGAACCTGTCACGCCAGTCCGAATCTTACACCGCAGTTTACTGGGTGCGGGCTGGCGAACCCCACGGTTTGTTTTGCTGGTCCTGGGTATTAATAAGGTTTTAGAGATTGGACTTTTTGACCATCATTTAAAGGGAAACGATATCGAATTAGAAAATGAAACATTAGATGGGAAGTCCAATCAGGGAATATGAACTCAATGAACAGTGTTCTTTTGGGATAAAAGTTGCTGAGTTATCAGTTGGTTTTGATTTAGAAGGTGGAAGTGCGCTAAAAACGTGCCTTCCACCTACCCATTGGAAGTTTGCGTATTACCACCAATACGCTGATAGTAATAAAAAAATTGCCCCCACGTTAGCACTAAAAATACAGAATCGGCAATTGAGGCGAGATTCCGAATGGAATAGTTTGGTTTGCCGTACCAAGATATGGGAGTTATGGAAAGACATTGACGACCATTATGTTTTTTATAATCCGCTTCAACCTGATCTGAGGGAAGTAAACATTGAACCAAACTTTAAGCAAGGAGTTGTGCTCGGAAATTTCAAGCAGAACCAAGCTGGTGTCAGACCACTCCCTCAAGGACTGGAGATCGTTCTTTTTTCTAATCTGTTTGCTACTTTTGGGGATCTTATCTTACATGCCTCTGGATTCATATACGAAGATAAGGGCTACATTTTTACGGGACATTCCGGAGCAGGTAAATCAACGTTGATCAGACAATTCTTTAATAAACCGGAATTCACTGTAATGGGTGAAGATCAAGTTGTTTTAAGGTTTATAAATAATAGTTTTTGGGTCTATGGAACACCCTGGCATGTTGATCCCAGAGTTTGTTCACCCAAGGGGGCTCCTTTAGAAAGAATCTTCTTTTTAAAGAAGGAATATAAAAATCACATCGAAAATATAAGAAAAATTGAAGGGATAGAAGAGCTTTTGCAAACTGCGTTTGTTCCCTATTATAGACACGATATGATGCCAATGTTATTGGAAAGGTTAGAAATGCTCTCAAACAGTGCTCAATTCATAACTCTAAGCTATCAATTGGGAACAGATGTGTGGAAATTAATTAAATCCATCGAATGAAGCGTGTTGGCATTTTGAAGACAGCCCGGAGCAAGTAATCAAATGAAGTCTAAATTTTTGGTTTTGATCGTTTTATCGGCGTTGGTGTTGACACAAAGCTCGCAAGCGGATTATGTATTTCCAATCGCTGAGGGAAACTTAAATTTGATTTATTCTTCTGACGCTGGCATAAGTTTTAGAATTTCTGTGCCTTGGCGAGAGACTGAGATCAATGTAGTTAGCATGGACGGCATCAAGTACTCAAAGGTTAACCTGCCAAATTGGACTGCAATCGGTACGGCTGGGGATCCGGAATTACCTGTCCTTTCAGCCACTTTCGCTGTTCCTTTTGATGCTGAATTGTCATTGAATATTGAACCAGGAAAAATTCACCAAATTGAACTTGATCACCCGGTTCTCCCTATCCCCGAACAGATTATGGATGAGACGAATCAATTTGATGGGATAAAACTTTCGAATTTACCGAATCCAACTTTCAGGTATCATGCGAATGAAATGATTTATAGTGGGCAAGCTGCGTTTCCTGGTGTTGGAGCAAAAATAACAAATGAGGGCATCCTTAGGAACCAACGATTAATAGGCATCACCGTTTATCCGTTTCAATACCACCCGGGGGCTGATCTGTTGGAAATCTATGAAGATGTCCGGGTAGATGTCATTTTCAAAGGAGGCATCTCTTCAAAAAATAATTCTAAAGCTATGGAATCCGTTTTGTTCGAGGAAATTTATAAGCAAACGGTCACTAACTACGAAAGTGCGATTTCCTGGAGAAACTATGATCTATCAAGAGGCTTTTCAGCGTCCAAGGAGAGCCAATCGGGAAAAACGCACTGGGATGTCCCTTCCCCCGCTTGGCGGATTATGATCGCAAATGAGGGCTTTTACAAATTGACGTATTCGGAACTGGTGAACGCTGGGGTTCCAGTAGAATCTTTAGAACTATCCAGCTATCAGATGTTTTGGATGGGTTCTGAGATTGATATCCAGGTCATTGATGAGAACTCGAATGATTTATTTGATCCGGAAGATTTGATCATATTCTACGGTTGTGAGCGTGAAAATAAATATTCTTCAGAAAATGTGTTTTGGTTGACATTCGACGCTGATTCGCAGGGGTTGCGTATGGCAGAGAGGGATGTCTCGCCAGATCCTGTTTCGCCCAGTCCGATTGCTGCAGATTTCTTAAACAATAATCACTTTGAGAAGAATCTGTATTATGCCAGCTCTATTCCAGGGTCAGATACGTTAGATAGATTTGTTTGGGGATTTATAAATTCAACGCATTCTGTTTACAATAAGATCACGACGAATTTTACGCTTCCAGAAATAGCTCAAGGGGGTGCGGAGCGGTTGATGTTAGCTTTAGTAGGATATACCAATGATCCAACAAATCCAAATGATCACCGGGCGGTTGTCAAAATCAATGGCGTTGAGGTTGCGGATGTAAACTGGGATGGACGTGAATGGAAAATCATTGATGTCCCATTGCCAACAAATTTATTAACAGTGGGCAGTAATCAACTTGAAATATTCGGACCCAACGCGTTTTTTGATGTTTTTTATTTTGATTGGTTTGAAATAGAATCGAATCAACTCTTTTATGCAAAATCTGACGCGATTGATTTTAATTTCCCGGAAACTGGGGCTAAACAACAATTCATGGTGAATGGTTTTTCTACCGAGACCATTGCAGCGTACGATATTTCTATTGGAAATAAACCGGTCCTGTTAACGGGGCTTAGCATCCAAAGTGATGCTGAAGATTTGTTTGATGTAAAATTCGAAGATACTATTGATTCAGATATGCGATATTGGGTTAGCACAATGTCGAATCTTTTGTCCTCTAATGCGATCATCAAAGATATACCATCCGATTTGTCGAATGAATCCAACGAAGCAGATTATTTAGTGATTACGCATGAACTTTTTGAAAGCTCCACGGAATTGAATGATTTAATGAATCTTCGCAGTTCGCAGGGCTTGCAAGTGAAAAAAGTGAATGTGCAGGATATATACGACGAGTTTAATCACGGTTTTCCTGATGCGACAGCAATAAAAAATTTTCTCGAGTATACATATTATCAATGGACTAAGGCACCTTCAATTGTGCTTTTGGTAGGAGATGGGCATTATAACCCAAAGAATTATTCTCCTGGAAAAGAGGGTTTTGGCAGGACAAGTTTTATTCCTCCTTATTTAAGTATGGTTGATCCGATTATTGGAGAAACTGCTTCTGATAACAGGTATGTAACCTTTGTGGGTGAGGATAATTTGCCAGATATGCTAATAGGGCGTTTAGCTGTCAATAGCAATGAGGAAGTTAGTGCGTTTATCAACAAAATAGTGGAATATGAGGGGTCCATCATTGATGGTGATTGGAATTTAAGCGTTACATTAGCGGCGGATAATCCTGACGGTTCCGGTAATTTTCAACATTCCTCAGAATATTTACGAAGCTGTTGCATACATGACTATTACCAGCAAGATCGAATCTATCTTGGAACGACTTACAGCACAGCAGATTTAGCAAGATCAGCTCTGATCACCTCTATCAATGAGGGAAAATTTTTGATAAATTATATAGGGCATGGAGCTTACAGTGAATGGGCTGGATGGGATAGTAATCCTGATTTGAGCGGATCAATACTGAAAGCATCAGACGTGGCAGGTTTTACCAACCATGGGAAGTACCCAATAGTTTTGGCAATGTCGTGTGCTGAAGGAATGTTCCATTTTCCTCATCCTTTAGGTTCTTACCAGGAATCAATGGCGGAAGTGATCACCAAAGCCTCTTCAAAAGGCGCAGTTGCGTCCTGGTCGCCGGCTGGATGGGGGTTAGCCACAGGTCATGATGTTTTGGATCAGGGATTTGTCAGGGCGGCTTTACGAAATAGAGTGAGAACTCTCAGTCAGGCGACAACGGCTGGGCTGGTGAAATTATGGAGTACGGGAGATTTTCTCGATCTAATAGATACCTACATGATCTTTGGCGATCCTGCCTTGGTGTTGAGACACGGACCTGTTGCCAACCCTGATTCGTTTTCAACGACTTTTGACCAATCATTAGTGGTTTCTCAAGCTGAAGGCGTTTTGAAAAATGATATTATTCCTGGTAGTTTACCGGTGGCGGTTGAGTTAATCAGTGGTCCGATATTTGGAGAGTTGACGTTCAATGAGGATGGAAGTTTTACCTACATTCCCGATGCTGGTTTTTATGGCAAAGATAGTTTCTATTATCGAATAGCTGCAGATGAAGGACAGCAATTTCAGTATAGCAACGATGCCAAGGTGAGCATTAATGTTACTTTTTCCCTTTATCTCCCCATGATTTTGCGATGAATTTATTACAATTCTATCCGGTTGGGTATTTAGAACTTACATAGAAGAACTAGAAACAGGGAGATTAATTACCGGAGAAACATTTTCCAGGACTATAGATCCGGGTGAAATTAAAATTTATAAATCCTTATGAAAGCCCGATAATCTTATCAATACTATCTTTGATCAGAGACTCGATTTCAGATGCAATTTCATCAAAAGGTTCTTTGGAAACATAGGGGTCCGGGATGCTGTACGGCGTGCCTGAAAGCTCGGTCAGGAGGAATATCCTGCCAGTTATGCCCGGGAAATCCAGGAGGATCGATTCCTTTTGCCCTTGTTCCATGACGAGCAGCAGGTCGATAGAGTCAATATCCATGCTTTCTATCCCTTGCGCAACGTGGGAAGACAGGTCAAGCGAGCGTTTCTCTGCTTCGGCGAAGGCTTCGGGCGTGGGGGGCAGCGGTTCCTCCACCCAGGAACCCGTGCTCTCAATGATCCAATCTCCCGGGACCTTTCTTATCATTAACTCACTGCGCAGCATTGCCGCTGCCAGCGGAGAGCGGAAGCGGTTTTTTGTGCACACAAAAACGATCTTTGGCATTGTCTTCTCTTACGTGTCGGAATCGATTAACTCTTACGATTGACCTTATTGAAAAACGAAGCGACGGTCGATTTTGGTTCTTCTTTCGCTTCCTTTTCTGTTGACTCCTCTTCACTTATGTACCGATTACCGTATGGTGAGTAATAATTGTATCCGCCATAGTAATAATCGCGGTTCTTGGGAATCTTATTGGCAACCACTCCCAGAATATGGGCATTGATGCGGTGAAGTTCTTCAATCGGACGAAGGGCTCTGATAGCCCGGGTTTGCCCGGGAATTACAACAAAAATGATCCCGTCCACTTTTCCTGAAAGGATTTGAGTGTCCGAAACTACCATTGGCGGAGAGTCAACGATGACAAGATCAAAACGCCCTTCGAGCTCCTTGATGAATTGTGACATCCTCTCGCTGCCCAGAAGCTCTGACGGGTTGGGAGGGATCGTCCCGCAGGTGATGATGGATAAGTTCTCCACCTGGTCATAGGTTTTTAACACGTCATCAATGCTGAGTTTGCCCGTAATCACATCGCTGAGCCCTTTTCGATTGGACTTATTAAATTGTACGTGTACTTTAGGGCGGCGCATATCGGCGTCAATAATGACCACGTTTTTGCCGCTTTGCGCTTCAACAATGGCGAGATTGGCTGCGATAGTCGATTTTCCTTCAGATTCCCCAGAGCTTGTCACCAGCATGGTTTTTACCGGATCATCGACAGATGAATACTCCAGGTTGGTGCGCAAGGACCGAAAAGCTTCCGTGACAGGGGAACGCGGATTTTTGGCGACGAAAACACCGAGTGAATCACCGTTCTGCCTTGGGTTATACTTTAGATCACCAATAAAACCGATCACTGGACTGCCCAATACTTCTTTGATTTCGTCGGGTGTTTTGAGTGTGTCGTCCAGGTATTCAACCAGGAAGATAATGGCAGCAGTCACGAACAGTCCAATAGCCCCTCCCATCACGGCGCTCTGAATGGGTTTCGGAGAAATCGGAACTGCGGGTTTGGTAGCGGTTTCGACCTGCATCACAGTAGGCGTGGATTGTGCCTTGGAGAGGCGCAGGGTTTCAAGGCTGTTGATACTGCTGATATAAATCTGCTGGTAAAGCTGGAGGGTGGTCTTGAGGCGTTCAAGATCCGTTGAGCTTGCGGACGCGGTATCGGGGGTTTTGCCCAAAACAACAAGCTGGGTATAAATTTCCTGGTAAAGTGCCAGAATTGGGCTCAACTCGTTGATTTTTGCCTGGGAGTTCACAAGTCTTGCTTGGTCAATCTCGGATTCAGAATAGGGATCAATGCTCTCCATATCGAGTTTAATGGCATTGATTTGGGATTGGACATCAGTAATTTGCGCTTGAACGTTTTCTATCTGCTTTTGTATTATCTCAGTAGAGAGAGTGGTGATTTGGTTTTCGATGGTTGTGATCTGGTCTTCGGCTTGATCCACCCGTGCCTGGAGGTTCCGCTCCGCTGATTCAAACTGGACTGTCTGGAGTTTTATATTCTGATCGATCAATATGTTGACCAGACCATTGGCAATCACTGCTGCCTTATATGGATCGGTATCCTTGACCGTGAGGATGACAAATTTTGTTTCCCCAACCTGCGTGGCTGTTGCCTGACCTTTCGTTACCGGAAAACCAAGCCGATTGGAAGCCTCATACAAAAAATCCTCGGTTGTAAGCAGTTCGGTGTAGGTATTGATGATGTTTTGGTTGTTTAAGTAGGAATAGTAATCATAAGATGTTTGGGCGGCTGGCAGAATCACAAACTTGGCTTGAGCTTGGTAAA
>Ga0255340_1004632_pt1 | contig 13230 bp, 34 predicted proteins | sample wastewater_treat_7_FD_192417 | JGI IMG/M metagenome (GOLD analysis project Ga0255340, IMG submission 192417) | Wastewater microbial communities from Lulu Island WWTP, Vancouver, Canada - plant10 | ecosystem: Engineered > WWTP > Wastewater > Unclassified | place: Canada: Vancouver, British... | reverse complement strand
ATTCTTCCTCTAAAGCTTCTAGAATTTTTACCTCTTTATACCGTTCCATATTATCACTCCTGCTCCTCAAACTTTTTTGAAAACTCCCCATTGGCACCAAATGCTAACATTGATGACGTGGTCGGATCTAATTCCCATTCCCCCCGTACTATGTCACCACTTTCATTCATTCGCTCATAGATGTGCCCTCTTGCTTTTAGATAATTCAATCGCCTATATAATGTGGGACGGGTGAGCTTTGTTTTTATTAATAATTCGTTTGTGGTCGCCACCCCCTCATTCACCATGAAAACTTTTAAGATATATTTGTACTCCTCATCCAACCCTTGTATGTCAAGTTCTTCTAACTTCACCGACGCTACTGCATTCAGCACTTGAAATCCTGTTATTCCTTTTGTTTTATTACATGAATTATCTGAAAGATGGTAATCAAATAGTATTCTACACGCCTTCATAATTGCACGGGGGATTCCATTTAAAGAATCGACTATTTTTTTTATTTGCTCGTTTGTTAAGAACTCAATATTTTCCATACCCGAAAAAGCAAGTCTTTTATTTATCATCTCAGATGCTTGTTCAAATGACATTGGTGATAATGTTATTACTAGATTGAATCTATCAAAAAATCCATCATGGTCTTTATTTCCCCGCCATAAGTAATATGCTTTGGGCGTCATAAACAATCCCCATTTTATGTCCATCTCGTGACCAGTTGATGTTATCAAATCCAATATATTGTTGTATTTAAAAATCCCTTGTGCGCTATCTATAAAAATCGTTGTTTTGTTGTTATGTAACTCTTTTAATAAAAAATCTGTGGAGAATGATCGGTACATCATATTATTCTCATTCTCTTCCACCATTAATGTTTCTTGATTATTTTTGTTGGGTTTTGCCTTCAACATCTCAAGGTATATCCGCCCTAAAAACTCTTTTATAGAATTGCCAGTTAGCGGGGGGGAAATAACAATAGGATTGTTCGATTCCAACGACAAATTCTTTTTTAGATGAGACATGAACGAAGATTTGCCCGATCCTCGCGTCCCAATAACTATAAAATTCCTAGATGATACCATAATCCTATTATTAATCCCCTTCACCACACTTGATTCAGACAAATATGGCATGACTTGTTTCTCTTCGTCCCTATTGACATATAAGATGTCTACATTCCATTCACTTAATGGTTCTGTTATAAATGGATTTGTGTTCATATGTTTGCCTCACCCCTTATATTGTTTCATAATATATAAATCTTTCTATTAAATATGTGTTATATCGTATCTTTGTTTGTTTCAACTTTGTATCAAACATGGTGTCTCAAAAATTGTTCCCTGATATCGATTTTTTATTTTCTATATATCTACTAAATGCGTCGATTTATATACTATACTATATATGTTCATAAGATTATTGCAAAACGACATCATTGCTATCCAAACAAATGTCTATTATTTATTTGATTAATTAGAGGAAAGTTTGATATTTTAATAAGTTTTAATAAGTTTGAGCAAAACGCTTTTTTCGTTCGGTGTCCGTTCTTCAGCTTCTAATTCGATATCACAGGAAGAAAGTTGAGACACCATAAATGATACATATTTGATAACAAGTAGAAATTATCAATCAACGATAAATCACACAACAGATATAGTTTATTGCCGACCTACGAATTTCGTAATGAGACAAACTCATATATACCATACAATATAAATATAAAATAATTGCAAAAGTAAAAAGAATCACCCTTCGTACCAGTAGACATAGAAAGCCCTGATGCCACCATAAGTGAGTTTTTTGTACTTGAAATTAAGAAGAATGCCACTATCTATATCGTTCCTGACGCTTTCCATACACCACCTGCAACGATTTGCGCCCAAACACGTAACACGGGAAAGTTCTGGCGAGGAGTACCTGTTGTGTGGATTATTCCTCAAGAATTTCAATATCATGTTGATTGTGTTACTCTTTGACATCTTCTTGTCGTAGTCGTGCAGTTTGTTGTATCCCTTGTCGGTGACCACATAATAGCCGTGCCTTGGCCTGTGGACGTATCCCAATCTATAACAGAAGCGGAGCAGATTCATACTCCACCCAACGTTCAGTATGTCTTGCGAGGTCTTGCCGTCGTCTATGTACTCGAGCATTGATTTTGTCTTGTCGCCGTAGGAGCCTTTCTCTTCCGGGGCAATATCAATGTCTTCCACTATGCCAGAACTCAGCTTGTCCTTGACGCTGTTCGGCAGTTCATCCCAGACCTTTCTCTTCCACTCCGGCATGTACTTGCACAAATTCAATATATTCTTCTCGGTCATCGATAGGTATATCAGACCGTCTCTTACTTCAACACCCATAAAATATCATCTCCGTTAAATTTTTAAAATAATCCGAAATATTGGCGGTGGGGTAAGAATCTTGCTTAATTGAGGAATCATCTGGCAAATTAACCACCCCACCTTGTTCTAAAACAAACTACTTCTTTACAACAATCCGTGAATGTATCTTGCCGTTCTTGTAGGTCAGTGTCATGCTGTCCTTCGGACCTTTAAGCACCACACATTCACCCTCTTTCAGAAGCCTTACTTCCATAAAATCACCTTCCACTACTGCAAACTCTTGTGTTATGTCGTCTTTTTTGCATTTTCTTTGCCCAATTAGCCATATAATATTTTCTTCCAAGTTCTTGAATATCGAATCTTTCAGAAAAAGATTTTCGTTCTTTTGTTACTTCAACTTTTACCGACATTATGTGCTTGTCAAGATTATAAGCACGAACCAACCAACACGGCAGGTGTACGCAATAATCCGAGCGTTTTTTCCCATTCCAATCTATAAATTCGGAATCAGGTTCTTTTATAGGGGTCAAATATAAAGTTAAAGTTTCTGGTCGTTTCATAGTTACCACTCTCCAACTTAATTCTTTTTATACTAAATTTTGCGGGAATACCCACTAATCAGAAAAGCACGATCCTTGAACAGTATTAGAAAAGATTTGTGTTCTCGGTGCAACACACGAGCGTCTTGATGCCGGCGAGCCTTATGAATCGTTCGTTCTTTTCGAGACTCCTTCTCTCGACAAACTCTTTTAGATTTTCCTTTTCTTTTTTAACACCCATAGTTATCACTTCCTTATTTAGCTTTCTGCCTTTATAAACTTAATCGTTCACCGATACCTCGTTGCCCTCGAAATAGAACACCCACTCGTTGTGCGATGATATTATCACGACCTCAAGCGTTGCATCAGAGAACTTTTTATGTTCAGGATTCCACTCGTTGTCGAGCGTATCCATCCAAGCATAGCAGTATTTTGTCGTCACCGATGTTGCAAGATTCATTGATTGCTTGCCGGTTATATCGGTGTTGATGTTTATAACTATTTTTTCAATCATTTAATCCCTCCCACTCATTTTTGATATGAACTGCGAGATTTCATCTTTTGTCAGCTTGTCAATATCTGTTTTATTGAATATCCCAAGGATTATTTTTGCGCCCTCTGGATCTTTCTTTGCTAGATTCACAGCAAACGCTATCTGTTTCGGCGTTGCGGTGTTGATTATGCCGTCATTTTTCGTATAACGGTCGTTCATCTCGAGAAGCGTGAGCAAATCTGTCAACACTTTAAGTTTCGCAATAACATAGCTTTCACCACTCTTGATGTATTCCATATTCTCACCGATGCCGACAGTCGCTTCCTTTTCAATACAGGCAAACAGTCTAAAACTTTCGGCAATATTTGATTCGTTTATCAGCACGGTATCACTCCTCCACAATTATCTTCCCACTATCGATGTACTTCTGGTCTATCCATATTATCCGATTGTCCGGTAGCATGGCATTGAACCCTTTTTTATAGTTTGAGATGTTTATTATCTCGACCTCGACAATGAGCTTTACCTTATCCCCTTGTTTTGATAACATTATTTATTCCTCCTTCTTACGAAATATATAATATGAGACTAAATTATTTCCACCCAATGCCTGTAATTTGTACCCATATTCCTTTTCAAATCTTTCTAAATTCACATCATAATCCATAGCATCATGCCCGGTCGAGAAGTATAATCTTTTCTCTGCGATGCCTTCTTTACTTTCTTCTAAAAAATCATCATATGCTTTTTTAGCTTTTTCCTTAAATGAAATCTTACGCCCAAACATACTTTATCACCTCCTATTTAATCTCAATCAAACCAAACATAATACAATACATAACTTAAAGGTATTGAAATAGATACAATTATAATACGTAGAGCTAAAATCTCAAAACCATAGTAAGGTGAAGTGAACTCATATATTATTTTGAGCACTAGCATATATATTACAAGAACAGTTGTTATCGCCCACCTAACAAACCATTTTCCGATATCTAACTCATTCATTTTTACCTACCTCCTTCTTCTTTTCTCCAATTTTAGTCGGGTAATGGATAGTCCAATTCTCTTTAGGTATTACCACATGGAACATTACTTTCTTCTTTACTTTCCTTTTAGGACATATCTTATAGTGGTCGCGGTAGTCCTTCGTCGACGCGCTACCGCCCAGCTCCGCACCGCAGTCCTTGCACTTTCCCATTCTAATCACCCTCCGTGTAGACGACGCTCTTGCTACCGCATTTCGGGCAGGCGCTCGAGCCCGTGTCGCTCAATTCACCGCACTTGTTGCAGTAGACGCCCACGTCGCCGTTCTTGAATATCACATTGTCCTTCCTTACCTTCTTCAAACTGTCAAATCTATCCCCGTTCTTCTTTCCCATTAGTTATCTACCTCCTAAACTCAATTATCATGCTGTCGTGCTGTCCGCATTTATCCGATACCTTCTCACCGTTGGTATTTACCCCGATGAACTTCACCCTACCGCGAAGGAACTCTATGTTGCAGTTCGGCAGTATGACTGCGTGGAAAATCTTAGTTGATGTTGATACGGGCAAGAGCATTACGCAGTGATTCCCTTTCAGGCTTTCCTTGTACGCCTTTCTTATGAACGCCTCTTTGGTCTTTCGCTCGTAAGGTGGATTTATATAATTCCGTTCCTTCCAGTCAATTAAAAGACCGTTGAAGGTGGAGTTGAGCGGGCATGGGTCGAAAAAATCATCACCGTTAAAATATTTTGTCCTGATATAATCGAGCATATAATCTGGTGTCGCCCAGTCATCATGGATCTTTTTTCTGTTCTTCATCACATATCACGTCCTTTTTCTTCCTTTTCCCACACACTTTGAAATGCTCGCAGTAGACGGCTGTCGTGCCAGAACCCATAAACGGATCTAAAACTATACCCGGAACGAACGGTGCATTGCATTCGCATTTTGTGTGCCATTGTTTTCGATTGTTGAAAATTACTTCCGCTTTTAGTATAGTAGGTATCACCCAAGTTCACCCAGCAAGTGCCATCCTTCCGCAAGACTCGTTTCACTTCGTCAAAGATGTCGCACAAGTGCTTTATGTAGAGATTGAAATCCGGCTCTAATCCAAGTTGGCCTTTCCAAGCTCCGCATTTTTGACACACATGCCGTGTTAGTTGTTTGTCTGGGATATTTTCTTGTTGGCTATACTTTCCACTCTTTTGACAGTCTCCTCGTCCAGAATGTTGATTAAAAATTTCTTCGTTCCATGCATGCTCGCAATCGGCATCCCCATCCCAAACGACACCATCTGTTCCGTAATCTCTCAATGCCCAATATGGCGGACTTGTGACGCAACAGCTAACGGTATCGCTCGGCAGTTGCTTTAAAGTGTCCAAGACGTGTCCATTGTAAAGTTTTCCGTAGTCAGTTTCGTAATAAGATTCCGTAATTACACCACCCCATAATCAGTCAATACATCCTGCTCTGAAACAACTTTTATTCGATTCATTGCAATTTTACAGTATTTTTCACTCAACTCAATACCTATCCACTTACGTTTTCTCATTTCACCCGAGATTAAAGTAGTTCCACTACCACTAAAAGGATCTAAAACAACATCCCCAACATACGACAGCAGATCAATACAATTCAAAGGTAGTTCAAGTGGAAAGTTCGCCTTTGTCAACCCATTCATTTCTGTGCGCATATCCCAAACACCCGTGCATAATTTCATAAATCGTTCTTTGTCTATGGTCGATTCGCCAGATTGGTCTTTCTTCCACCGTCCTTTATATAAAATCAAAATACCTTCGTAAGGTGAGTTGATATATGGTGCGGATGCGGATAACCAACTTCCCCAAGCAGTTCTTTTCGTCAAAGTAATGTCTGTCCATATGGCAATACCGTGGTGTTGAAATCCTAAATCCAAAGCCATTTCATTTAATTTCATCAATGGTGCGTGGCGATTGTTTGATTGACCGAGCGAGAGGCAATGATTAAGGCAAAACCGACCGTCGTCTTTCAGCAAGCGATATATCCCTTTTAACCACTTCTCACACCAGACATAATAATCCTTCCATTCCATATTATCGTCGTAGGAGTCATATTCAATCCCGCAGTTATAAGGTGGAGATGTCACTACTAAATCAATAGATTTTTCAGGCAGTTCGCTCATCACTTCAACACAGTCGCCATTATACAGTTCGCCAAGTTCCGTCTTAAAATAAGGATTCATTCAAAAAACTCCTTTAATTTCGCATTGTCCGTCGGGTATCCTATCTCGTCCAACACGAAACCGATCGCATCCATCCGCCCGATGAACACACGGTTATACTCCGGCATCTGCGTCTTTGTCACCTCGCCACGAACGGGCGGGCAGTCCTTGTAGTACCGCACTTCCCAAACTTCCATATCCTTCGGCGCATTTCGGGACAACGGCTTTATCGGCAAAAGGTCGCCACACTTCAATATGTCGTACATCTCCTTGTATACTGACGTAGTGTGCTCGTTCCAGTCCTTTCTCGGCTTTGACGGTCGGACGAACACGGTAGCAAACTCGGTGTGCGACACCTCCCACATTCCCTTCTCACTTTCTATTGTAATACGCTTCACAATTCTCAATCCTCCTTTATTCAACTTTCAATTACTTAATCTTAATGGAAATGGCGGTGGGAGAAAAGTTTAGTAGTTGACCGCTACCCGTGCTTTGCGTCTTAGCTTGAAATATTGCACGATTCCCTCCGCACTTTCGCCTCCGTTGTTCGCTTACATAAAATAAAACGTGGTGGAAGGGGGTAAAAAAGCATTTTATTGGTGTTAACATGCAGGTTAATCTCCCCCTTCCGTTTCTAAAAATAATTATTTAATCTTATTTAATCTCAATCTCCAAGTCCTTCATCATGTAATCCATAAAGCCCAGCGAGTGCCGTATGTAGTGTAGTAAGGCATCATTGTCAATATCCGACCTTTTGTTGAATTTGAGCATAACCACCGTTCCCTTGTCATCATATTTATCAAAGTAATTGTCCATCTTCTGAAACTCGTTGCCGTCCCTTCCCCACTTCATTTAGACCACCGTGAACTCCTCTACATTCTCCGATATCAAACCCTCTTTAATCATTTTCTTTTCGCAAATTTCCAGGATGGACATAACGGTAAGCTCAACATCATCACCAAGATTTTGCTCGAACTCCACCCTCATAGTCTCATAATTGATGTCGCAGATGTGTTTGTTGTCGTCCTCACTCCTCACAACTATTTTGCCAGGCGAGGCATTCTTTACAATATATCCTCCACCTTCCAAACTGTCTTTTAGCCATGTTTTTTTATACCTGTGATTTATCATCTGATCACCTTCCATATTAGATATACCAATCCGATAACAATGTTGAATCCCACGAACAACGATAAATTAATCTTGTCTTGTCTTTCCATAATTATCTACCCCCTAATTAATAATAACTTTCCCGAAACTAACGCCGTTCTTCCGCAGTATCGCATCGAGCTGTTTCGTCTTGCCGTATTTAGTTGCGACCTTTGTCAATAATCCAATTTCGACCGTAAAGTTCTTGTAGCTCGATTTGCCGAGATTGTTCAATGCGTTCAGAACGGCTTTCTCTCGTTTCAGCTCACGGTAGTTCAACAACACACCCCATCAGCAAACTCCTTTTCATTAATTTTCACGATTACAGTATTAACAGTTTCACCCTTATCTTCTAAGTAATCCTCTTTTACAATGCGTATGTTTGCCACGTTGTTAATGTAGATTGCATTTATCTCTTTTTTCATACCTTCTTCTTCGATTAGTACGACCTTGCCATAGTTGTAAAGTATCGCATCAATTACACCGAAAAACTTGTTTCCATCATGGTCGGTCACCATAGCAGTCTTACCTATAAATCTTTTAACTGATTTCTCCCATCTTTTATCCATTTAGATCAACTCCAATAACGTTCCTTTCTCCAATCTCTGCCACTCTTTGAGAATATCTATCTGTTCCAGTAATTCATCGGCGATGGATAATCCCTTGTTGATGTTGCCGTCATAAATTTCCTGCAGGACGACAATCATTACATTGATCCTTGTCTTGTCTAACGGTATCTGTTTAACCACCGAGCCGTCTGCCTTATTAATAAAAGTAGTCATTTAAGGAGCCTCCGACACCCTTCCGCTAAACTCGAACGGTTTTTCCTCTTTTATTCTTTTAACTTCTATCTCGATGCCGACATTTCTTGAAGCATAGCCGACAACGGTAATAAAGTTCTCTATCGCCTTTTGCGTTAGTTTGTCTTTTGACCTAAATTCCATCTTATAACACGTTTCACACATAGTTATCTACCTCCAATTAATTTTTTTACGCATAATACACCTTATACGTGATTATTCTCCTTCCCTAGTTCAGAAGCACAACCCTCGTACACTTTTACTTGTTCGCCTAAATCGTTCTGGTATAAAATTTCGCTTTCAGTTTCCAAGTCAATAGGATGGTAACAGCCAGGACAAATTACTATTTTCGGTCTTCTAAAAATCAAATCTAAAATATTTTTCAAATCCATAACTGTCTACCACCTTAAATTCGGATTTATCATAAGGTCATTATTGTATTCTCTTTTTCTTCTCTTATCCATTTTTGGCGGTTCTGTAAAGTCGTGTACCCATTGTTTGATTTCCCACCCGCTCCATTTTTCAGGAATATGATCAATCTTTTTTAATAAGTCATCTGTAACATTTTTCATATATTCTTTAATAAATTCTTCCTTCTCTTCTTTAGTATTTAATTCCATAACATATCCCCTCCTATTTTGTTACTATTTGTTACATTTAGTTACATTAAAATAAACGAGGGTATAATTTTGAACCCTCAAAGTCAAATCTTTTTTACTTGATCTAATCTATTCAATTTATTTATCTCTTTTTGTTCTAATTTTCTTATTTACAGATTTTGTTTAAGGTCGGCAAACAAACAGAAACACCGACCATAAGTAAAAAAATTCGTGTAAATCAATGTCTTTTCAGCTCGGCATAGTCAGGCTTTTGACCTAACAAACTTCATGGCCTACTAAGCACTTTTTAAATCCCAATGCAAACACTACTACCAGAACCTTTAACCCAAACCTCTAAGACGTGCGTTTTAAACGAAAGCATAACGAGTGCTGTGCATTAAATCAACCGTTGCGTTAATAATAAGTTGGTCTTTCGCAAACCGTTATTATTTGTATCGGCTAATGTAGTCTACAATAATCATAGTTTGCTTTTTGTATAAAACGCCAATATCTTAAATGCTGTACCAATCAAGATATTACCTTTCGGTTATCGGTTCTGTTTCACGTTTGCAGTTTGATTAACGGTAGTGCGTTAAAGCACGTTAACCCGGATACTAAAGGATTACCGCCATCCCCTTAGTCCGCCTTCGCAATTACGCTAGACGACCAATGAAAACACACGAATTTATTATAAGGTTACTAACCCGAAGCTTTCAACCCCCTTAGTTTTTATTCCCACAATGGCGTTCTCGTTTCCTACTGACACCAATCATGGATTGAATAAAAATTAAAATTATAATTGATTTTCAAATATATCTTCTAACTTATCGCAATCCCATAGATGATCAAGATGCACAATATAATGACCGTTATCGCTGTTATCTCCGTCATCTTTGTCTTTACCTAGATAGTAGTTTGATTTGATAATGCTTTTAGATTTGAAATTCCACCTTATGAAATCCACCATAACTGTGTGTGGTTCCAATCGGTCTAACGGTTCCATAATCTTGTTTTTATCACCTATTACTTCTTTTAGTTGGATTAGGTATTCTTTTACTTTTGTTAAAAAATCCAATCCATCCCAATGAGAGAATAATACGACACTCTCATCTCCATCTGTTTCAAACGATATACTTATTCTATCACCCATAACACATCCCCCCTTAATTAGTTCCTCTCAACTCTCGGAGCCAGAATATACTCGACATCCAGCTCGGCATCTTTTATTGAAATCGGAGCATCGTCTGTTAGTTCTAGTTTGACATATTTAGACGAAATTCCTTTTACCAAATCCTTTAAGTAGTTCAGGTAGAAGCTAGAAACACCGTTGCCATCGATATACGATATTACCTCAACATCGTCACCGCAGTAGATATTTCTAACGTTCTTGTCGTTCTCCATGATTAAAGTGCTGTCTTTTAAGTTGAATTTGACATAATCACCGTAACCCATAAAATTCTTTATTGCCGACTGCAGTTCTCTCTTATCAATGGTCACGAAACCAGTCCGCTTTAGTTCAGGGTATTTTACATAGTTCTCTTTATAGTCGTAGCCTTCAACCGTGATCTCCGTTCTGCTTCCGTTCTCAACCGACAAAACGAGTTTAATGTTGTCGTAGCACTTGAATAGCTCTAACGGGTATCTCTTTTTGCACTTGGTACACTCTTGGTATTTAACACCGTTCTCACCGATAAAATTGAACTCCTCATTACCGCACAAATGTTTTTCAGTTTCATTAAAATTAAAGCACGACTTGTATTTAGTTGCCCAGTTGTCCGGCTTGTTATCTGCTGTTGCCGTTATCGTTGCGACACCGCCTTTAATGTTCTTGCAGAATTTTGCCAAATCCCGAATATCCAATGCGAAGCAGTTGAAACCGTCATTAGAGTATTCTTGCATACAGCCTTTTGGTATCTTCGCACTAATCATAGACACATGGATCGGATCAAGAGTTTCAATCCTTAAACCGTCTTGGTCGAACATTATCGGAGTTTCCTCAACAATGACCGAAATCGCATTTATGAACTTTTTTAATTCTTTTGCATCCATCACGACTTTTACGTTCATACAATATCAACCTCCATTTTAACACCATTATCCTATTAGTTTTAACTTATATATAAAGTTATCGGTATAAAGAAAATAAAATACCGTATTAAAGTAACAATTTCCTCCTAAACTCCTTAATCTGCCCGAATAGCTTTAAACCGTTTTCCAGGTTGTCATTAACCGGCATATTGAGTTGATCCCACAGCTCGTTTATTTGGTCATTTATGCTATTCCTATTGCAGTAGGTAACTATCATTTTAATTCCACCCACCAACTATCTATCGGTAAAGTATATTTACTCTTTTCTTTTGAATCAAATATATCGGCACTTCTTCTATTTACCCATCCGTTCTTATTTGACCAATACAATTCCTTATCTATTCGGTGTTGAATAATGTAATAAGTCATTCAATCATTCCTCACCATATTCGGTCTAACGAAATCTTCCAAATATCCGATTACGTTTTTAACTTTCTTTTTTATCTGTCTTGTACCAACACCCACTTCAATGTCTTGTAAAATCTCATCGGCCTCATCCCACGCCAATTCAACGTTCTGGTAACCTTTTGTAGTTATGTATTTTTGTTCAATCTCTTCGAACTCGCTTTTAGTCATCAATATAGGCACATAGACGTACCTATTCTTAAAATCCAACATTATATCTTCCATATTAATTTTATTGATTATTGGATAGTCTTTATTATCTATTTCGATACTCATAGTTATCACTCTCCTCATTAATCCAACCTTCAAACATTAAATCGTTCTCGGTGATCAGATACGTCTCGTTTATCGCTTCGTTTAAGGACTCCTCGTTAATATCGGTATTTGGAAATATCATTTTAATCGGTCTCCTGTTCTGTATATGTAAATGCGTTTATCGGTAACTCTTTGCATTGTTTGATATCTCCGTTAAAATGCTCTAATGATTCGGATTTATCTATGTCGTCTTGATCTAAATCTAATAGGTATACTTCTGCGTTATCTTCGGCATAAACACCCAATAAGGTTCCACCGTCAATTAAAACATATATTCTTTTACTCATTATTATCTACCTCCTTTTAATACTATATTTCTTTATGATCTCAATTTCCAACGGTATTATAGTCGCCAGAAAACCCTCGAATAATCCCACATCTAAAGTCTGGTATTTGGTACGTTTGCCATTTTCGTAAAATTTCACATTGTCACCGTAAACAGATATACGGCCTTCTTTAGTATTCTTTAGAGTAGCAATATCTATTTTGTTTATATAGGTCAATCTTATTTTTTTACCGTCTAATCTTTTTAACTCATCCATCTTGGCAGTATATCTTTTACCCAATTCCGAAGATTTAAAGGTCGACATACTAACACCATGACATTTATTAACATGGTCGGATATTTCTTTATAGAAATCGTTTTTAAAATCCATTTAGATCGCCTCCTTCTTAAATCCTTTATCTTGGAGTATAGAGATAAACTCATCTAGGTATTTTTTATCTATCACCATCGGTACGCTTTTTGGTTCGTCAATTCCGTATATATCGTAAAAAGTCAGTAAAAGCTCGTTGTTATTGAATTGGTATTCTTGGCCTATATCTTTATTATAATACGTTGCGATCATTTTAGATCACCCTCCCAACATATTCTTTAATCTGTTTTTGCGTCAAACCGTCAGTTATTAAGAATTGCTCAATAGGATTTAAGACAATAGTATCCTCTTCTTGATCGGCATTATCAAACCGTTTAAAGACACCCACATAACCGTATGCTTGGTATAGCCCCCTAACGTTGTTTACATAATGGTTGACTTCTTTAAAGTCGTTTAGAGTAGTTTCCTCTATCCACATTAATGTTTTTCCTATACTCCTATTGCCTATTAAACATATTTTTAAGTATATCATTCAATATCTACCCCCTCGTTAATCCATCCCTCAAACATTAAACCGTTTTCTGTAATAAGATAAGTCTCGTTAATTGCTTGATTAAGTGTTTCTACATTATAATCTATCTCATACATTTATCTACCTCCTTTTAATACTATATTTGTCCATGTAGGCATATACAAACTTATAGGCATCTTCTTTATTTTTAAAAA
>Ga0255340_1004606_pt1 | contig 13280 bp, 27 predicted proteins | sample wastewater_treat_7_FD_192417 | JGI IMG/M metagenome (GOLD analysis project Ga0255340, IMG submission 192417) | Wastewater microbial communities from Lulu Island WWTP, Vancouver, Canada - plant10 | ecosystem: Engineered > WWTP > Wastewater > Unclassified | place: Canada: Vancouver, British... | reverse complement strand
ATTGAAGATTACCATGATGGCATCGAAAGAATAACGATTGGCGGGCGCGAATTTTTAGATTAAAAAAGTTCTTGACAAATCTGAATCAGATGTTATAGTGAGGCATGAATATCGACAGAAAAGAGATTGAACAACTTACAAAAGACCAAGCACGAAAACTTGAGTTATTCCGACGAGAAAGAGATTTTGATGCTGACCAGTATATCAAAATTAAATCTCAGCTTTTACACGAATATTTTTTCAAAAATAATTTAAATTCGGCTGTAGTTGGAATTTCTGGCGGGATTGATTCGGCGGTTGTATTAAGTTTACTAGTCGAAACTAAAAAATTAGGGAAATTGACGAATATTATTCCCGTTTGTTTGCCAGCTTTAATGTCTAATGGCGTCACAAACCAAGATGATGTTATTACAAAAGCCTTTGATTTATGCCGAAAATTTGATTTAGAATTAACTTGCGTTGATATTTCCGAGTCTTTAAGGTCGATAGAAAAAGAATTCGATGAAGGAAATTGTTGGAGTTCGGGGCAATTAGTAAGCGTAACCCGTGTTCCTTATTTTAATTATATCGCAACTTTATCAACTCAAAAAGGAAATCGGGCGGTAATTATCGGAACCGCGAATAGATCAGAAATTTTCCTTGGTTATACTGGTAAATACTCCGATTTAATGGTTGATATTCAGCTAATTACAGATTTATTTAAAAGTGAAGTAAATCAAGTAGCTGAAAAACTAAATATTCCAGAAGATATTATGAATTCAATTCCTCGCGGCGATGTTTATGATGGCAGTTCTGATGAACATATTTTCGGTGCTAGTTATGACGCGGTTGAACTTTATAGCTATGAACCTTTTGAGGGTAAAGCCGCCGAGAATATTAAAGAATTGAGGGCATATAATAAGCACAAATTCGGCGTTGGTTCGCCCGCGAAACATTTAGATATTTATGAGTCTGGATTTCGCGATGTTTGGAATACCCAATTTGAAACTAAATATTGGGATAGTTTAAAGGCTCAGGGTGACATTATTAAACCACAATTTGTCGCGCCAATGAATTTCGCGAAATTAAAATTCGATGAAGTAAATGTTTCGATGACAGAGCAAGATGGGATTCTTTTGTTCGAAAATGTTTTAAGCCCAAATGAGGTAAATCAATTAAAAGAATTGTATTTCGCGGCGAATAAAAAAGAAGCTAATGTTTTTGGTTATACAGATAAACAAACAGAACAAATTGGCTCTAGTCGCGCCACCCTGTATAATGTAGAATTAGCGGAGATTGTGTGGAAAAGAATTAAGCCTTTTTTAAATACTTTAGTTGTTGCAGAAAATCCGGTGACAGATTGGCAGGAGGGCGAGGTATATAAAATGGTTGGAGTTTCGCCTTTAAATCGTTATATCTCATATAATAAAAATGGAGCTTCCTTAATCGGGCACTACGATTATAGCTATATCAAAGGAAAATATAAGACTTTGTTTAGTTTAGTTATTGGATTAACTGATAATAAAACCGGGCCAACGAATTTTCTTTTTGATGATCAAAAAAATGTTTGGAATAAAGATTTAAAAGATAAAAATCCAGACTACAAACAAGAAATTAAAAAATCTTACTTGACAAAAGCTGGAAACGTGTTACTCTTCCCCCATCACCTGCTTCACAGTGGCGGCGAAGTGTATAATGAAGAAAAAATTATCATTAGAACCGATATTTTTTGCGAAAAAATTAATTAAATGCATCCTATTTACCAAAAATTAATGTTTAGCGGATATAGTAGGGATTATCTTGAAAAACACGTTGGTTATTTTGACGATAATTTGAATGAAAAGAAAGATTTTAAAAAACTGCTATCTTTTGAGCAAGAATTTTTAGAAAAACTTGGAGACTGCCGAAATAAAACAATTATTAACATTTTTGGATGTTTTTCCCCACCGCATAAAGGACATCGAGAAGCTCTGGTTTTAGCAAAGAAACTTTTAGAGCAAGAATTACATCGCAATGTTATTGCTATAGTTAGTTTAGCTCATGATAGTTATGTTTCTATAAAGCGCGGTGGAACTTGCAAATGTGAGATTGATACAAGAATTAAACTTACGGAAGAGTTATTCGTTAATGATGATTGGGTATTTTTAGATAATTTCCCGGCGAAAGGAATGGTTGGCGAATGTAATTTCCCGTTTCTTATTGATCGTTTAGAAAAATTAAAACAAATTAAAGGAGCCATTAATACAGCTTGCGTTATTGGCGGCGATAATGCGGGTTTCGCTTTGGCAATCAGAGAATCAGAAACTTATTCAGTAGAAGTAGTTAGAGAAAATAAACCATCCAATCTTTGTGATTTCACAATCAATTCAAATCAATATGCCCACTATTCATCCAGCAAAATCAGAAATGGTTTACTTAGTTCGCGATGATTCAATGTTTTTCGGTGGAGTTCCCGAAAGTGAGAAACAAAGATTTATTGACACATTACAAAAATATGTGTCCTGTCCGGTAGTAATGTTTTCAGCGAGTAAACAAATTGAGTTTTGTGATACGATGGCGCGAAAATTGGGCTACGATTTAATTATTTCTCTCGATAAATGGTATGAAGGAGATTTTCAATTAGATATATCTAGGAATTTCACACATAATCAAGAAGAAAGCTCTGGATATTTAATCAAAAACTACGATAAGTTTCTTGATTTTCTAAGGGCGTTTAAAGATAAATCAATAAACATTCTTATTGTTGATGACGATATTATTACCAAAGGAACAGTTAATCATGTAGAAAATATATTGCGCGGCGTTTTGAAGAGAGTTAAAGAAGTTGCTCATTTAGGTATGCTTAAATGTTATGACCCGCAGCAAGGCAAAAAAATTTATGATATTATTGACTTACGCGATTTTATTCCCTGCGCGAAATTTGGTGGATTAATGATTAATGGAGAAAGAAAACTTTATAAATATCCAGAAGTGGATTTAGTCAGTAGAATGAAATTGAAATCGCCTAAAGATGCGAAAGCATTTAGTGAAGAATGGTATGCACCGCCTCGAAAAGTAGAAATCGGGCATTTTTATCTAAGTGAGTTTTTTGAGCCTAATTGTCTTAATTATCTTAAAAACTTTAAGTTTCAAGAGCGCGACGAATTAATTTTATTTCTGGATGATTTTTCAGAAAAATCGCGGGTTCTAGAAGTCGATAAATTAGTTGAATTGGCGGAGAAAATAACTCAACGAAAAGTTGCGGTTGTCTATGAAAGCGAAATGATCAAATATTCAGAAAAGACTATTGATTATTTATGCAAGTCGTCTGTAGTTAGTTCTATTCCCGATATTTCAGCTAACGGAATTAAATTAAAAAGAAATGGCGAGCCAACGTGTTTTCTATTGAGTTTGACTTGGACACTATTTCGCGCTGGATTTTTTAATAATACAAATGCAGATGTTTTAACTATTATCAATAAAAACTATTTTAAATTAGAACAAAAAGTTGTTTCGTGTTTGCCGCCCGAAATTAAAAAGCGTGTTGAGTATATTTTCTTTTAAATAGTTCTTGACAAACTGTAATGGTGTGCTATAATGTGTCGTGAACAGCAGCCAAATTCAACGATGTATTCAAATCGCCCAAACTGTAATGCCAGAAAAGAAAAGCGGAAAATATTTTCACGTAACTTTTCTACTCCGTAAGGGTAAAATTCTAGTTTGGGCCGCGAACGATTACACAAAAGCCCATTTAAGCTCAAGATTCGGGGATTATAAACCAACAAAAACCGGGGGCAGTTATAACGCCTGTTTACATTCAGAAGTCGCGGCAGTAAGAACTTTTACTAATAAATTCCGAAATACTGATATGCGAAAAATCACCTTGTTTAATGTGCGGCTGGATCATAATGGGAAACCCTGTTTTGCCGCGCCGTGTGTTAATTGTCAAAGAAATATTGTTGATCCGTTGAATTTTAAAGAAGTAGAATTTACAAAATAATGGAAGAGTATCAATCAATAATAACAATTTGCTTAAAAGATTTTTTGTGTGTTGTGGAAGATTTGAAATCTGATTATAAGAAAATTTCAGATAGAAAAAAACAATGGGTAGAATTGATTAAACACGGGAAATTAACTTGCCCAATTTCTAAAAAAGAAGTCGCGTATTGCTCATACGATTTTAAAAAATCTTCAAATAGTTATCATTATAATTTTTATTCTTCTGATGGCGACTTATTTACAGTTGACCATATAATTCCTAAAAGCTGCGGCGGAAAAGTAAATGCTATTAGTAATTTGCAACCGATGTTGAAAGAGTATAATGCGGAGAAACAAAAATTGTTTATGAATGATTTTCGACGTAGTGTTGAAAAGAAATTTAATTTCAGAACCGATAATCTTTATGTCATGATTGACGGAGAAAAAGCACTCCTTTCTGATTTAATTGGCATTAAAACTAAAATCCTACTTTGTTAAATGGAAATCTATATCAAACAAAAAGATAAAAAAGTCGCCCGCGCTGAGTTAAAAATTCAGAATAGCTATTGTTTTATTAAATCTTTAGAAGTTAAACAAGGATTTCGTGGGCAAGGATTGGGTAACAAACTTCTAAGAAAAGTAAAGCAATCTGCGAAGAAACTTGGCGCGGAATTTGCCTTTATCTATTTGGAGTATAAAAATGTTTTAGCGCAAAATATGTTTCTGGGCGCGGGATTTGAAAAAATGGACTCCGAAACTGGATTTTGTTTCATGAAAATTAAATTATAAATTATGGAAAAACTTGTGCTAGATTATTTTGGTATTAAATATGGAGATTTTTGTTTCTTCACGTTTGAATATGAATCTTTAGAGACTGCGAAAGCGGCTTTAGAAGTAGAGAAAAAGAACCGGAATCAGTATTTGGAGTTTTCATTTTTGGGTCATAAATTTGATGAAGATAGCAAACCGAAAATTCATTCTTGGGATGAATGGTTTGAAATATACAAAATAAAACAATAAAAATTATGCAAGAGATTATTAGAAAATACGAAGAAGAAGCTGATAAAGTTGGTCCGCGGAAATTGGGAGGATTTACTCTTACAGAAAACAACGCAAAGGATTTCATTAGGAATTTCCTTTTTAAACACAATAAAGTTTGCACTACGGAAAATTTATCTGGCGCGGTGACTTGCTGGCAAAATAAACGTAGAAGCCCGCAGGATATTTACTGTATTGCAAAAAATTATTTCCCAGAAGTGACTTTCGAAGAAGTAATTGATATTTTGGTTGATTTGCTATTCGAAAATAATAAAGATTCAGAAGCGATTCTTTACGGCTCTTATTGCTCAGATATTCATAAAACAGTTTTCCAAACTTGGGGAATAAAAGAATATTCATATCAAAGATGGATTGATAACGGTCATGTTAAAAGACAATTTTTCCAAGATGGATATAATCAAAATGATGGGTTAAACCCGGTTTTCTTAAATAAAATCAAACAACGAAAAAATGCAAACTCTTAATTATTTTAATAATCTCGGCGCGTTTCTATTCTTTATTGGAATTATTTTCGCGATTTGCTTTTCTTGCACTAATAAACTAAAGAATGTTTTTTTTGAATTAACTTCTTTATTTTGGGGCGTGGCGGCGGTTATTCTAATTCCCGTCGCAATTATTAGGTTTTTGATTTTTTATTTCGAAAACTAAAAAAAGTAGTTGACAATGCTGAAAATTGTGGTATCGTGCGGTATGATTATCGGATCAACTGCAATGAAACACTGGTTCCCTGAATGCCGCGAACCAAAAGATTTAGACATTATCTCGAAAGAAAAGGTAATGACTAAAAAGGAGCAGCATTATTATATCCCCGAATTTGAAGTTCTTTTAGATTTAAATAAAGAATCTGAATATATTACCCCCGAAAATCTCTTAACCTTAAAAGCGAGTCATTTTGGCTGGAATATTCATTGGGATAAAACTGCCTATGATATTATTTTTCTAAAGAAAAAAGGTTTTAAAATTAACCGCGAATTATACACTATTCTTCATAATGGTTGGAAGAAAATTCATGGTGAAAAATGGGCTAAATTAGAGAAGAAAAATACAGATAAGTTTTTTGATGATGCGGTAAAAAGAATTTATAATCATGATAAAATCCACGAAATCGTGGCAGTTTATGATCGCCCGCTTTATGAAAGAATTCTTAAAGAAGAGGGAAAAGTCGGCTGCTCTCAAGCTAAATTCAATTTATTATCAGGAGAAGATAAAACAAATCTTATTTTAGAAGAAACTTGGGTAACAGCGTTAGAAAGATATTTAATCCCTAATAATTTTGAATTTTCAATTCAACAGGCATTTCACCAAAGTCTTAAAAAATTAGTAACTACAATGTCTGTAGGTTGGTTCAAATTCGAAGTTATTGATCGTTACCACGATATTTACAAAAACAAAACTAACCTTTGGGTAGAGAAATTTCAACAAGCAGTAAAAACAAATAAAATAGAAAAACAAAATGAATAATCTAAATCTAGAATCAGAGGCAACAAAAGAATTTTATCCTCGTCAAGATACGGTCCGCGAACTCGAAGAAATTTTCAACGAGAATAATCTTATTTATAGATGTGATGGCGTATTGGTCGGCAATGGCTGGAAAGTTGATTTGGTCGAGACAGTTGGCGGAAGCGAAGGATGTGGAGAAACTTATTATTTGGTATATCGTTTCTACAAAGAGGGGGTGAAAGATAAGTTCTTTAAAATTCCGGGATGGTATCAATCTTATCATGGGGCTGAGTTAGAATGGTATGGAGCGATAGAAGTCTCTCCAAAACAAAAAACTATTACTGTTTATGAATAACGCTTTAGAAATATCCCCCGGCTGGAATTTTGAAACAGATAATTTCGGAAAAGTTGCTAAACAAAAACAAAAATGTCTGCATTTAAATTGTAGTTGCTGCAACGGAACTGGAATTAATAAATATACTAAAGAGCCGTGTATTCACATGATTTCTTGTCCATGCCCCCAATGTTCCCCAAACGTTTTATGTTAAAACTTTTCTTTCAAAGACTAATTTTTAGTTTAATGCTTTGCGTCGCGGCTATTATAATGGCAGTATTTAACGTTCTTTTATTTCTAGTAGTATTCGCGGCGGCTTATCCTATTTTAAGTTTTCTGAAATTTATCGGTGGTAACTGGAAATTCAAACAAGATTATTTTGATTTGATGTTGTATTATGGAGTAATGGTGGAATTTTTGTGGGAAAAAATAATTAATTGCTCAGTTAAGATTTTGAACGAAAACGATAAACAAACATTTTTAAACTAAATATGTATTACGCCAACAATTTGGGGAAACCATTTCCGAGTTTTACGAATCATATAAATTTTATCTTTTCGGTAAATGAGAACGAAGTTCTTGAAATTTATAAAAACTCAAAACCTATTAAAAGAGGGGATGTTGAGAATTTTCCAAGATGGATTAAACAGGGTTTATTAACGCCTGCTAGTGAAAAATTAATTAAAGAATATGTCGGTTTAGTTGAAGATGGATATTACGGCGGCGCTGATGGAAAAGGATTCCGAGTTTCCCAAACTATTAACGGTAAAAATAGACGAAGTGTTTATGTAATGTTAAGAACGGCGGGGGATTGGGAATCTCAAATGGTTACAGGGCCGGATTTTGTTAATGATTTTAAAAAGGATTCATTAGAAGCAGCCGGATTTGATGAAAAAGTAAAAAGCGGCGAATGGAAAAAAGTAGAGGTCACGGAAAAATGAATTATTACTGTCATAAAGAAAGACGGCCATTTTCAGAAAATATTTTTTTTGACGGGTCTAAGAAATTTATAGTCATTGAAGATTTCCTTCTTTCGGGACTGATTGCTTCGAGTATTTTCTTAGACTAATTGAAGGAGAGGAAATTTTAGAGAAACCAAAACTTTCGGCGTCGAAATATGATGTTCTATTTTATCTCTGGATTCAATTCCATTTGGACAGATGGCAACAAACTTATTATTGGCGTGAATTTAAACTACCTAACCCGCAAGAAATTGCTGAAAATGCATTAATTGATTTAACGAAATGAAACCAGAATATATCTATTTGATTCGTCATGGACACAGTGTCGCTAATGAAAATAAAGAAATTTTAAACAAAATACCGGATTATGCTTGTCAATTAACAGAGAAGGGTAAAAAGCAAGCTTTTGAAGCTGGGCTTAAACTAAAGGAATTAATTGGCGAAGATAAAGTTGCAGTTTATTGTTCTCCATTTTGGCGGGCACGGCAAACATATATTCAACTTGAAAAGAGTTTAAATATAAGTTCTTATAATGAAGACCCGCGAATTCGTGAACAAGAATTCGGAACAAGAATTTCTTATCCCGGTAGGAAAATCCAAGAAGAAAGACAATCTTATGGACATTTTTATTATCGAATGGATAACGGGGAAGCGGCGAGTGATTGCTATGATAGAGTAAGTGACTTTATTGGAAGTCTCTACCGCGAATTTAAAAAAGAAGATTTTCCAAGACATACTATTATTGTTAATCATGGTTTAACTTTGCGGGTTTTCTTAATGCGCTGGCTCAAATTAAGTGTTGAACAGTTTGAAATGTTAAAAAACCCGGCTAATTGTGAATATCATATTTTGAAATTAATGAATAACGGGAAATATGAATTAATTACAACACCGAAATTATACGAAAAGCCAACACACGAATATCAATTTGATTGGGAAAAAGAATTAAAAAGTTAAAAAAAGTAGTTGACAACGTAAAAATTCGTGGTATGGTGAGCCACCATGAATATCTTCTTTTTAGATAATGACCCTGAAATTGCCGCCAGTTATTATTGTAATTCCCATAGTTCAAAAATGGTCTTAGAATTTTCGGAAATTTTATCTACCAATTTCGCGCTTCAAGGTATTAATTTAGGTTACAAACCTACTCACGCCAATCATCCCTCAACTAAATGGGCACGAGAATCAAAACAAAACTTCATCTGGTTTATTACTCACGCTTTTGCAGTTTCGGCGGAATATTCTAAACGATACGGCAAAATTCATAAATCCCACGCAATTCTCGAAAAAGCATACGAGAATATGGATAAATTAGAATTGCCGGATACTGGATTAACAGAATTCGCTATTGCAATTAATGAGCACCAATTTTGCCGCCTTTTTTGCCCCGAATTTGATTCTTTATCCCCGGTAGAAAAATACCGCGAATATTATAATTATGACAAAGCCGCGTTTGCAAAGTGGAAAACACAGCCGCCGTATTGGTTTATTAATAAATATACAGGAGTTGTTGATGGACTTAAATATATGCTTTCAAGTTATGTAACAACTTGCGAGCAAAAAGCCGCAATTAGACGAATCTTTCACAAAAAAGAAATAAAAATTTAAAAGTATGACAAAAGAACAAAGAAAAAAAATCAGTGATTACGGAATGAGTGTAAGCGCAATTCATGATCCTCGCTACTTTAATATTAAACATGCCGAAGAAATGAAAGCAACACCGAAAACTTGTCCACCTGAAATCAAAGAAATTCTAATCGCGAAATATGGAGATAATTGGGTTGATGAATTTTGGGGTGAAAGCTATTACGTTGATTTCCCAGAAACAAAATAATTAATTATGGAAACAGAACCTCTATTTACGCGCAAAGAAAAAACAGTTATCAAGATTTTATTTATCTTAATTCTTTTATCAGTTATCATCTATAATAATCCGTGGTGGATTTCTGGCGAAAGTAAAGAAGTTTGGGCGCTAAAAGACAATGCCCGCGAACGGGGCCGCAAAGACGGGATTTTTTCTAAATCAAATCCTTATAATAAAGATAGCGTCGCGTGGGACGAGTGGCAGAAAGGTTATAATGAAACTGTGAAAAAATGAAAATTCTATTAATTTTATCTCTTCTTTTATCATCTTGCGGCGGCATTGGAAAAATTAATAAGAAATCCTGCCCCAAATGCAAAGGCAAAGGATTTTTGAAATTAAAGGAAATTCAAAAGGTGAAATGAAACTAAAATTCAAAACAAAATGGAACGCAAAACGAGGCGGCGGTTTATTTCTTGGAATTAGACTTAATTTTTGGCAAAAAGAACTAGTAGAGGATGATTCTAATTATTCTTGGAAAGTTTCGACTTTAGATTTCGGGTTAATTTTCTTTACAATTTCTATTGATTTTTGTTGGGGAAAAGAAAAGTTTGTTTGGGCGGATTGAAGAAAGTTGAAAATTTAACTTGACAAAACGTGGCGGCGCGATATGTTGGTTCAACACTACAGACTAAATTATATGAGCAAAAAAGAAGTAACATTTTTTTATATTACAATTTCTCTCCTCTTTTTGGGGATAGTTGAGTTAATCTCAGTGGATCAAACTAAAGAATTGCAAACTTGCACAATTCAAGAAGTTATTCCTTGTCCTGATGGAATTTTCTTTAAAAATCAAACCCGTGTTAAATACGAAGACGGATTTACAGAAAATGTTAATGACAAGAGGGGTGAGGTTGGCGAGGTAATTAAGGTTAGGCGGGTGGTTGGCCGTGAATCACTGTTTGGATTTTTAAACAAAAGATTTTAATATGAGAATTTTCTTAAATAAATTATTTGATGTATTTTGCGGGATATTAATTATTGCTGTGTTATTTAGTAGTGTTGTATTCACCTTAATAGGTTTAGATGCTAAAGAAGCTAAACGAAATCACGAATTATACGAATCTTATATTCGCGTTACCGGAAACCCAAAAAATATTCAAGAAGTAGATTTTATTCGTTTAAAAGACGCGAATTTGATCAAAATTGAATAAAATTGAAAAAAGTAGTTGACAACGCGGCGATCCGTGCTAAATTACACTATGACAAACATAATTACTTCAAATAATAGAACCTCCGCGAGAAAATGGGGTGAGATTTTACCGGGTGATTTCTTCTATTTTGCGGAAAGTAAAAATGAAAAACCATATTTTAAATACAGTGAAAACAAATATTTAAATTTAAATGGTCCGGCTTTAATTGATATTAATCCCTCAACTTTGTGTTTGTTTTGTCCTGTGGAAATAATTGAAATCAAATGAAAACCGCATTTACAAATTGGCTTAATACTTTTATCGAAGAAAAAGGAATCGACACAGAAGAAATTCTAGAAGTAGAAGGGAAATCCGGCACAAACTTCATTCCAGTTAGTGTTCTTTTAGAACATATAAAAATCGCTCCCACGAAAGAACAACAGGAAATTAAAACAATTATTGTCAAAATTGATTTTAATAGACAAACGCGCGGCGGTTTATAACGCTTATTCCGCTGGACCTGATAAAGTTTTCCATACTGAAGATGATTATTTTCTACAAAAAGTTGATTTTAACAAATCAAGAATAATTGGAGAGTGGGTTGGCGCAAAAACTAAACAGTTTTTAAAGGGAAAAAGTGATGGATTAAAGAAAGAATCCAAATTTGATAAATGAAAATTAAAGATATTATAGAAAAGCTAAACAAATTATCTAAAGAATCTCCATACGGAGATAGAACTGATATTAGAATAATCGATTCAAGCGGAAATAAGTATTGCCGAGATTTCTCAGCTGAATTAATGAAAGTCGAGCCGCAAGTTACTGAATATGATCCAATTACTGAAATAACTATTGGAGAATGGATTGAATTTCAAGATTTTTAAATAATTTGGGCAATTGCATCCCGACGCCAAGTGGGATAATTTAAGATAAAATACTAGATTGATTACCTAGAAATTGCAAACCCTTTTAAAATAATTCAAAATTTCGCTTGACAAACGCGGTGGCGGTGCTATAGTGCTGCATCATGAAATTAGAAAACAACCAAATCATTTTTGAAGAAATTACTTGTTGGAGTTGCAATGGAAAAGGGGAAAGAATTTACGGAATTTCTTGTCCTAATATGTGGAAACCAGTAGGAGTTGGTAAAAAATGTTCTTGTGGTGCAAAAAATAAAAATAGCCACACTTTAATTGGCGAGGAATTGAAACAATGTAATTTCTGCTCTGGAACCGGAAAATTAAAAGAAGATAAATGTTCTAATCTTCCAAAAGAAATTTTCGCCCAAATTCCTATTAAATTCGGGGAAAGAATTCGCAACCATACAGATGTTATTAAAGAAAATTTGTTTGGAATGGGAATCGTTGGCGGGGCGACTGATTATGGAGATATGCGAGACAGAAAACAACAAATGTCGGAAAATGAATTAATTGAATATATTAGGAAAGAATGGTCGCCACGACAAGTTTGTAATTTCTTAAATGGGGAAGGCAAGTTCGCAAAAGAATTACTTGTTACTATTCGCCAGCACGATTATTCAATTTATGCAGTTTGGTAATTAAAATAAAAAAATATGAAACAAATCTATAAAACACTAGAAGTCGGGGAAGTCATTAAAGAAAATGATGAATATATTGCTTGTGGGCAAGATGATGGAGATTTAGAGTGGAAAGATATAAAAAATTCTCTTATTGGGTGCAAAGTTACACCTTATAATTTTGTTCGCCGCCAAATCAATGTAATTGAAATCCCCGAAATTCCCGCTGGTTTTAGACCTTTCACTAAAAAAGATTATGAAGAAAATATTAAAGGTGAAATTTTTGTTCTAAATGATAAAGGAACGGAGTGGAAGAAAGCATCTATGAATTCAAACGAAGTTCCTTACAATAATTTCAACTATATTATTAAAGAGAAGAAAGAATTCAGTGCCGAGAATATTAAACCGGGTATGAGATTTCGCAAACCCGCGAAAGAAGAAACTATTCATACTATTGGTTACGCACAAAAATCAGTTAAATTTCATGGTAGTGGGGTAGTTTCGACGGAAGAATTAAATGATATTTACGAAGTTTTGGGCATTTTAATCAAGCGCGAGTTTTGAAAACTAATTTACCATTGAAAAATTTATAAATGGATAATCTTAATCTTGATAATTTAAAAATTGGTGATGAAGTAGTAGCAGTTTTTGTTAATTCACGCGGAGATATTAGAAAATATGGCGGAATTTGCATTGTAACTAGATTTGAAGAAAAATCGCAAAGGTGGCGTTACGCTTACAAATCAAATCCAAGCAAAGAAATTGGATTGATTCCTATTTGCGGCGGCGGCAAATATTTCATGTCGAAAAGTGAAAAACCTGATTTTTATTATAGCGCAAATCCAAAGCATTTAAAAGCTGCCAAAAGAAGTTCTGAAAAGGCTTTCCGTTTGGCAGAAGAAAAGAGAAAGTGGTAGTCCTCTATTGGCAAAATATAGACCCATGATTAAGCATGAGGACGTTTGTATTTTTACTAAAAGGAACAAAAAACATAGAGTTTTTAATCCTACCATACTTG
>Ga0255340_1004590_pt1 | contig 13311 bp, 10 predicted proteins | sample wastewater_treat_7_FD_192417 | JGI IMG/M metagenome (GOLD analysis project Ga0255340, IMG submission 192417) | Wastewater microbial communities from Lulu Island WWTP, Vancouver, Canada - plant10 | ecosystem: Engineered > WWTP > Wastewater > Unclassified | place: Canada: Vancouver, British... | reverse complement strand
CAATATTCAAAATTAAAATTAACAACCAGTGGCACACTGCCGAAACAACTAAAAAAATAAGGGAATTATTTGAAAAAATAAATATAGACTACCTAAAAGGACGGAGTTAGGGTTAAAAAAGATGACGACATCTCGCTTTTTGAAGGGTATGATCAAATTGGAAATGTTCTATTTGTACATTCAAATGGCGAAAAAGTAATTAAATAAAACTTTAAGCTATTTTCTTATTTAAAAGCAGATTCGCACAAGCCTTTTCCTGATAAAACTAATTCTTTAAAGTAGTCAGGAGTTGGTTTTCCTGTTAATTTATCAACATAAAGTTTTGCTAAATATTGACTTAACATAAAGCCATGTCCACGCATTCCAACCATTAAACCTAATTCTGGATCAACAATATATCGAGGTTCAATATAATAGCCTGCCCAAGCAGCTTGAAATCCAACACTTGATAATTGTGGAATCCAATCTACAAATACTTCAGAAACTATTTCTAAGAAGTCTTTTGCGTTAGTTTTAACTTCTTTATCTGTTTCTAAAGCATCGATTAAAGGCGAAGCACAACCTATAATTTGACCAGTAGTTGCAAGTTGTTGACCATAAACAGCAGAAAAACCTTTATATTGTCTTCTGTCAATTAACATATCTAAAGTCTTGCCATCTTTACCTAGTAAAGGCAAACGCCTTGTTATAAATGCCTGATGCTTAACAGGATACAAACCTATTTCAAGACCAAGTTTTTTAGCAAATTTACTAGATTCATTGCCAAGAGCATTTACAAAATGTTCGGTTTCATATTCAACAAATTCGCCTGTATGAGTTTTTACAAGTGCTATAACATTTTTACCTTCTCTTTGTAAATCAATAAGTTCGCAATCTTCTAAAACTTGCCCGCCTTTTTCAATTCCAATTTTGCGTAATAAGTCTAAAACTTTACCTGGCGTTGCTTGCCAACAGTCATTAGTAATTAATGCAGCAGAATAAGTATCTAAATTATTATTGAAATATGGTGAAATTTCTTTTCTAAAATCAGCTTTTTCTACCATATAAGCATCAGACCAACTTCTTGAAGCATCGAGAGCTTTATAAGTTTCATTATCATGTGCAAAACTCACATATTTAGTTGGAACATAATCAATATCGCAAATATTTTGCAATTCAATAAAAAGCTCTCTATTTTTTAGTGCTATGTCTGCCAATGCTGGTAAAGAGAAGGCTGGTCTTCCGCCGGCAATATTACGCCAAGAACTTCCACGCTCACGATTTACCAAAACAGGTTTCATTCCTGCTTCTGCCATAAACTTAAACAGAGAACTTCCTGCCATTCCACCACCTGCAACAAGAGCTTGAACTTTAATTCTTTTGTTTGATTTCTTATTTACATTTGTAAAAATTCTTTCAGATTCATGTGGATATAGCTCGCCCATGCTCACTTGATTTGATAACGGAGCACGAGGTGTTGCATCGCCAACAATTTCAATTCCGTATGCAGAAATTGTTTGTTTTAAACGTTTGATGCATCTCTTTCCACGACAAGCGCCCATTCCCAAACGAGTAATATGTTTAATTTCATCAATAGAAATAAATTTTCTATCACCAATGATTTTTAAAATATCTTCTAATTTTACATCATCGCAATGACAAATGTAAGTTTCAGCTTGACTTTCGCCTTTTACATTTTTAAATTCTATTGGTTGTGGATAATCTTTCTTTACAATAAAACCACGAGCTGCTTGCATTTGTTCGCCTTGCAAATCAAGTGCTTTTACCCTAGCAACATTTGTTTTATTAGGTTTATAAAGAATTTTTTCAATTATCCCCTCGCCTATTTTTTCGCCATTATTATTTACCAAATACACTTCTGAATTTTCTTCAACTTCGTATTCTATTGGTAAAAATAGCCAATTATTTTTCTCTGAATAACCAAAAATTGCAAGTCCAGGACATTGGTAAACACAATCCATACAACCTATACATTTGTCATAGTCTATAACCGGTACCGTGCTTGTTGAAAGTTTGGTTATTGCACCTTGTTTACAAGAAAAAGTACAAGGATTACAAGCAAAGCCATATAAACAATCCATTATCACATAAGGTTTTGCTTCGGCTCTCTCGCGTGTAGGTTTGTTAGGTTCTTGAATTATACGTGTTGGATGTTGTTGAGATTCAATATATTCTTTTGAAACACTAAGATAATCAGTATAATTATATCTTTTTCCTAAAGCATCGATAAGTTCGTAAGCTGCTTGTTTTCCGCGTAAAACTGCTGATGTGCCTTCTCCAATTCTTAAAGCATCGCCTATTGCAAAAGATTTACGTCCAAATAAAAGATTTGCTTTTGTTACTAATTGATTATCAGGCACTAAGCCTGTACAAATATTAATTGCATCAATTCCTGTAATAATTTTTTCTGTTCCTGGTATAAGTTTAAAATTTTCGCATTCTGCAATTACTGCACCTGTTATACCTGTATAGTCTTCATTTGGAATTGCTTCAATTAAAATATGGCTTGTCATAATTGGGATTCCCAATCTTCTAAGTCTATTTGCTTGAACAGGAAAACCTCCTTCGTTAGGTTGAGCTTCGATAATTGCTTTTACTTTTGCTCCTGCTTGCATTAGTTGGTAAGAAGTTAGATAACCAATATTTCCTGCACCTACAGTTAAAATATTTTTTCCTAAAAGAGTGAACTCATTGTTCATCATTTTTTGGACTACTGCAGCAGTATAAACTCCTGGCACATCATCATTTTTAAACGATGGCATAAATGGGATTGCTCCAGTTGCAATTATGATATATTCAGCATCTATATAAAATATTTCGTTAGTTTTTATATTTTTCACAGCAAGTCTTGGACCTTCTAATATATCCCAAACCACGGAGTTTAAAAGTATTCCTTCTCTATTATCTCCTGCTAAAGTTTCTGCAATTTCAAAACCACGAAGTCCACCAAATTTTTTCTCTTTTTCAAAAAAGAAAAATTGGTGAGTTTGCATTAAAAACTGTCCACCGATTTTATCGTTATTGTCAACAACAATATTTGAAACTTCGTGTTGATTTAAAACCTCGCGAGCAGCTAATCCTGCTGGACCAGCACCTATAATAACTGCTTGAGTTTTAAAAATAGAAATTTCGTCTTTTAAATTGATTTTTTCCTGACTAGGTTCAAAATCTTTTGGAATTTCTCTAACTTCTCTAATTCCGTCAACTTTAGTAATACAAATACGTTTTATTTTACCATCAACAAGCATTTCGCAAGCTCCACATTTTCCTATACCACATTCCAAAGATCTTTTTCTATTATCTAAAGAATGGCTATGTACAGGAAAACCTGCTTGATGCAAGGCTGCGGCTATAGTAAAACCTTTAGTTCCTACTACGGCTTTATCGTTAAAATAAAATAAATGTTCGTTTTTTTCAGGAACTTTTAAAATCGGATGTTTTTCAATTTTTTGCATAAAAAATCTTATTATGTAGATATAGTTTTAAAAAGTAAAATTGAATTAATTAACAATCTCAAGCAATGAGTTTTGTCACATTTTTCATTATTTTCTTTTTTCCACTACACTATCATAAAATTCACGCAATTCCGCAACGCGTTTTTCGTCTAAATTATGCCATCTTATTTCTTGAATAGCTCCTTCTATAGACAATAAAGTTGCTCTAGTTGTATTTTTATTTTTTTCGTAAAGAAGAAGAAATGTTTTTTCAGTTCCCATTTCTTTTAATTCTTTTAGAGTTGTAATACCAACCTCGTTTAATTTAAGTTCTAAAACTTTTCCTATGTTATGTGCTCCTACAATTCCCATAATTATTATAGATTTATAATTTCACTTTTTTCTCACTTCAAAATTAAGAAAAAAACAACAACACCACAAATCTTTTCTAATTCTTATACGTACAACATTTGTTCAAATACTAATCGGCTACTCATTGCGACTTAATGCTCACGTTTAAGTTGTTTTTTGTTAAAAAATAGCTTAATAAATAATTTTTAATTTCATTAACTCTTGAAACTGGATTATTTTTCGCATTTTTTGCAGAAACTATAGCTCCGCATCTTAAAAGATAATTTATAATACCATCGTTATAAAACAGTGCTTTATGGTTTTTGTCATTATAGCCTGGATTTAACCATTGCACATAAATATTATAACCTCTATTAATAAAATATTCAAAATTTTCGACTACGTCTTTATGGTATAAAAAAGAACTTATAACAATTTCTGGGTCATCGTCTGGTAATATATACTCTAATTTTGTTTTTCTTTCCAGAGGCGATTCATTAATTAAAAAAACTGGGATTTTAATTCCTTGAATTACTAAGTTTCTTAGGTTTTTTCCTGTATGCACTTTACGTCCGAACAAAGTTTCCCAAGTAGTTGTTTTTCCAGATCCTTCGTTGCCAAGAACAGCAATTAGTAATTTATTCTTTTCCATAATATTGATTTTTTATAAAAATAATAAAAATATTATTAAAACAATCAATATCAAGGATTTATTTACTCATTTTGTGGAATTTCTTTCCAGATAAAAATATCTTCTCTAGATTTTGGTCTATATTCGTCTAAAAATCTAAAATCTTTAAGAAAGGTTTGTTCGTCTTTAAGTTGTTCTATAGGAATGGTTTCACCATCGGGTTTGTCGAAGAACCAAACGTTTTCAACTTTATTATCTTTTAACCAAATTCTCATATTTGTACTAACAACTTTATTTAAGGCAACAATTTCATCAACTTCTTCATCAACAATAAAGTAAATAGTTTGACAATCATTATGTAGGTCTATTTGTCGTACTTTTTTCTCAACTATATAGCCAGACATTTTTCTACTTTTAAGTTGATTAAAATGCACGCTATCACATTGTTCTATCGCAAATGCATTATTATTTAAATAAAATTTATCTGGTTTTTTATCTAAGAAGTGCATTTCGATATGATTGGCTGTAATTTGACTATTTTCAGCCCACAAAACTGGATTATGAAACATATGAGCAATAGAATCGTAAGAATAAAATACTAAAGAATCACATCTTGCTTGCATGTCGGATTTAAAAACCTGAACTTTATAGAAAGCTCGTATCAATTTAAAATCGGCAGTATCAACAGATATATAAACTGTATCAGAATGCATAAAAATACTATCTCCATCGCTAACATAAATAACTTCTGTATTTTTTGTAAGCATTGCATTTTGTGGCTCTTCGTAATAATATCCATAGTTTCCTTTTGCCACCAAATTTTCGATGGTATCCACTACGCTTACATTCATAAAAGCTTCGCCATATCTAATTTTTCTATCATAAAACAAACTATCTCCCAAAAGATAATTCTGTCCTGACCTTAACCATGCATTATTTGATAGCGAAGCCTTATCCTCGCTTGTATCATAATATCCGAGTTCGCAATACAAGTGGTTTGAATCTGACACAATATTTGTTGGACCAAAGAAATAAGCAATAGTTGACTCTGTATTATATTTCAATGTATCTGAAAAAATATCGTACTGAGGATTTTTGAGAACTACTGTATCAACTGCATAATAATCTTTATCTTTGGTATAATAATATCCTCGTCTGCTAAACAAGCGATTATCTTCATCATAAATTTTTCCGCCTTCGAAATAATATGCCACATCAATATTTCTATCATAATCAAGTGAGTCGGTAATTAAAAAAGATTTATTGTGTTTTAAAATAACAGAATCTCTCATTTTAGCGATTTTAGTATTGCCGTCATATTCAAGATATTTTCCGACCATCAAAATAGAATCGCCCTGTTTTATTCTAACATTATTATAAGCTTTAATTGTATTTACATCATCAAAAAACCATGCTGAGTCACAAAACATATATGCGTCTTCGTGTCTAAACACCACGTCTCCTAACAGTCTTTTTGCAGTAACCCCTGTTGATTCGTCATATTCCAACGAACTTGCTCTTAAAATTTCTACAACTCTAGGTTTTTCGTCTTTCTTATCTTGAGCATTAGTCAAAATTGCAAAAAACAAAAAGCAAAAAACGAGACAAGCTATTTTGCTAATATTTCTGAGCATTAGTTATTTTAATAGTTCATCAATAATATCATCAATACTTATGCCATCAGCTTCGGCTTTATAATTTTTAATTATCCTATGACGCAAAATTATTTTCGCAACTGCTTTAACGTCCTCAATATCAGGTGTATATTTTCCATTTAAAACCGCATGAGTTTTTGCTCCTATTACTAAATATTGCGAAGCACGCGGACCTGCTCCCCAATGCAAATATTTATTTGTAATTTCAGGTGCAAATTCAGAATTTGGACGAGTTTTGCAAGCTAATTTTACTGCATATTCCAAAACATTATCATTAATTGGAATTTTTCGTATCAATCCTTGGAAAAATATAATTTCTTCAGCAGTAAGCACTTGTTTTAATTCAAATTCTTTATCAACAGTTGTATTTTTCACAACTGTAATTTCATCTTCATAGGCAGGATAATCCAAAATTATATTAAACATAAACCTATCAAGTTGAGCTTCTGGCAAGGGATAAGTACCTTCTTGCTCGATTGGATTTTGAGTAGCCATAACAAAAAATGGCTCGTCTAATTTATATTCTTGTCCTGCTGCTGTAACCGAACGCTCTTGCATTGCCTCCAAAAGTGCTGCCTGAGTTTTTGGTGGAGTTCTGTTTATTTCGTCTGCTAAAATAAAATTAGCGAAAATTGGTCCTTTTACAAATTTGAATTGTCTATCTTCAGTTAATATTTCTGTTCCAATTATATCTGAAGGCATTAAGTCAGGTGTAAACTGTATTCTCTTATTTTTTAAGCCTAAAACTTCTGCTATAGTATTAACTAACAAAGTCTTAGCTAAACCTGGCACTCCTACTAAAAGGCAATGTCCACGACTAAAAATAGAAATAACAACTTCTTTCACAACTTGATCTTGCCCATAAATTTTCTTGGTTATTTCAGAAATCAAACTTTCATATTTCTGACGTAACGCATTGATAGCCTCAACATTATCTTTATAATTCATAAGTTCAATATTAAAATTTTAAAAGCACAAAGTTAATTATTTATATAAGACAAAAAAACACTTGTTAGTATTTTAAATTTTTATTGTAATTTTGTTGCAAAAAAAATTATGATACAAAGAATTCAAACTTTATATTTATTTGTTAGTTTTATTTGTTTTGGAATATTCTTTTTTTCGCCTTTTGGTTATCTCATTACACCAGAATTACAAGAAATTCCAATAAAAATTACAGAATCTAATTTTTCTTATCACAACAATGCTTTGAACCAAGACATTGTTTTGGAATATTCAATGTTACCTTTAGTAATACTGGTAAGTTTAGTTTGTTTTATAAGTTTTTTCACTATTTTTCTTTACAAAAAACGCATGCTTCAAGTTAGACTTACAGTTTTTAATATATTGTTACAAATTGGCTGTTTTGGTCTTTTATTTTATTATTTAATAGATATTTCAAAGCGTTTAGAATTAGAATATAGCACTGGAATTTTAATTATTTTACCATTAATTTCTGCTATTTTATGCTTTTTAGCCATGAGAGCTATTTTAAAAGATGAAGCTTTGGTGCAGGCATCAAAATATTTCAGGAAATAAGTTAAAAGTTGAAAGCGATGCACTGAACGTAGTTGAAGTGTTAAAAGTTGAACCGAGTTTACGAGCTCACCGAAGGTAAAGCGATGCACTGAACGTAGTTGAAGTGTTAAAAGCTAAAAGAGGCCTGCGGGTTTGGCTTTCTTTATAAACTTTTTAACTGTTTTATTGTGTTGCCCTTGCGGGCAAAGCCTTTGAGTGGCAAACTACCGCAGGCTGCGCCTACGGTTAATCACATGTTGCCCTACGGGCAAGCCTTTGATGGTCTTTTTTTGTCTTCACGAACAACCCACATTAGCTCACTCAAACGCCCATAAATGCTCGCTCCAACAACGCTGATGCTTAGTGATTGCAAATACACACGAATTACAACCGAAGTCCGCAGGACGAGCTCAGCGAAGCTAAATCCAAGCGAGCGGATTAGGTAATTCATTATATAGTGCCAAATCTCAAAAAAATTTCGGACCCGCAAGCGGGTCATTAACAAATAAATCAAATAGACACACTTCGACAAGCTCAGTGTCCGAATAGTCAAATAAATTAATTAGTCCCTCAAACAACGAACAGAAAAACCCATACCCTCGTTATAGTCGTACCTATATACATTACTATTATAGCAATACAAGAGCCGGCTCCATGCAAAATTAGTACTGCTCTCGGTAGAACTCCACCAATAACCGAAGTTCCTAACATTGCCGAAATCTCCATCATCGTCACGGTCGCCACCCGGAAGAGCTGTAAAGCCAGATTCGTTATTAGCACCTGCATTTGGGTCTGCCCAGTGTGTGGTACCTGCTTCTTTAAGTTTTCCACCTTCAACTGTACCTCGCCAACCAGTAGAATTTACATCTGTCTCTGACATTCCTAAATACATCTCAAGTTGTTTCCATTCAGCATCGCTTGGTAAATGCCAGCCATCTGGACAAATACCTTGCACTCCACTTGGATTAGCATCACTACTTTCTGCCCCATTCATAGCTGCGGTCCAATTATATAATACTCCATAAGTTGCATAATTTTCTGTTGCTTTAGCTGCTGAAATACTTGTGCCGTCATAACCATAAACATAACAATAAGCCTCAGAATTAGAACCTGTTCCAGGACCTACTACACTTGGCAAATACTTTAAGTTTTCAGCCATCCATGTTTGAGAACCAATTTGTACTGTTTGGTAAGTATAACCATCTCGAGAATCTGTAAATGTTCCATTTGTTCCTTCTTCCTCTTCTTCAATTACAGGTTTATAAAAAATAATACTGTCAATATCTGCTATTTTATATTCCCAAATTATGATACCGTCTTTCATCACATAAATGCTATCGTTTTGTGCAAAACTTGTAGATAACGACAAACCGAAAATCACAAAAAATATACTGGTTAGTAAAAAATTGTTTTTCATTATTATTTCCTCCTATTTTTAATTTTGTTTTATAATTTTTACTGTTTCACTGTGTGTGCCATAAATATAACGGCAAAAATAAACACCTTGTGGCAAAGAATTTATGTCAATAGCTGTTTGGCTATCAACAAGTTTGTGGCTCATTAAAGTTTTGCCATCTAAACTAAGTACATGCAATTCGCCACCAAGTTTATCGCTTGGCAAATTAATATTTAGCAAGTTACTTGCAGGATTTGGATAAACTGTTAACACATCTTCTTGCTCGCGTGGCATAAAAATGTCAACATAATCACTAAAACTCATATACCTTATTTCGCTAATAGCATGCGTTACTGTGCTGTTGTCGGTTTTATGCACAATAAGATCGCTAGCCAAAAAACTTAGTTTGCTAATACTACTAAGTTGGTAAATCTCTTGAGTTTCATTGGCATTACGCACATATAGATTCTGTGCCGAAATGGGCAAAACATATAATGCAAAAATACCAAATACTAAAATTGATTTTAAAAATTTACTTTCCATAATAAAGAATTAATTGTTAAACAAAATTATTTTACTAAAATAAACCTTTTTTTTTACAAGTATCTATTTCATAAAACAAATATACAATATTTTTAATATAAAAATAAAAAAATGATTTTTTAAATTATTAATAAACAATTTTCAGAGCGAGCGAGATTATGTTTTGAATTAGCATAAAAAAAGTAGAGACGCTAAATATTACAACGTCTCTACCCTATATTATTTATTTTCTTATAATTTTTACTTTAACAAATTCATTATAGTTTTATAGACCAAAACAGGTGCTACTTCAAAAGAATATTTCTTTTCAATTCTTTCAGTAAATCTGTGAGCATCTTTACCAAAAGCGCCAATATCAAGCACTGGGAGGTCTAATTTTTGCATATCTTCAAGAGGTAAGTCGTATTTTGTTCCAAATCCAGGCATATTATTTTTAAAGTTTTCAATAATTTTTGGATCTTTTGGAGCTGCTGCATAACTTAAATCTGAAATATATGGGAAGAATTTTTTGTAAACCAATTTATAATCTGATTTTGTTGTATTTACAGCATCTGCAACTGCTTCTAAAAGAGCTTTTTCTTTTGGTCGTTTTCCTTCTACATAAATATGAGGATAATAAGGAGGTGTGAAATACACTATAACTATAGGCTCTCTATCAGACCATAAATGATGTGTAAGTTCAACAATTTTCAGTGCAAAATCTCTTTGGTCAATACTTTCGTCTTTAAGCATTTTGTCTGAAAGTTCTTTAATTTTTTCATCAAGCTTATCTCCAAGTTCTGCTTTTACTGTATTATAAAGCTCTTCATAAGATATTACTCTTGATTTCCAAGGTAATTTTTTGTATTCTCTATTTGCAAGCTTACAAAATCTTTCATATTGAGTATTCAAATTATCGATAGAGTTTTGGAAAGCTTCGTCAGCAGCATTAATCATTTTTTCTAAAACTTCGTCTGGCGTGCTTGTATGAGTTGCATAGTTAAAGAATAAATTAGCATACTGAACAGTTTGAACAGAATATTCTGGTTTTAAATCTCTTTGTTTAAGTGTAATTGGTGGAAGAGAAACTTCGCCTTCTGCTACATCGCAAAAATCTGCATTCAAATTTATTCTACAAGTAATTGCAGAAGCAATTTGGTTTGCATCTATACCTTTAAACGACTCTCCCACGTGAGTTTCTTTACCCACAACATAGAATGAAGGCATTAGTTTTCCTACTGTTCCGATATATACATATTTATTTTCATCGCCTTCATACTCTGAAGTCATATAATCTGTATCTAGAAGTGCTAAATAATCTAATCCTTCAGCATCTCTAATTTTTACTAATTCAGGAACTACCGAAAGCATTCCAAAAGAGTTACTTTCTTCGTCGCAAACGGCTGCATAAATTAAGTTTCCTTCAAAATTTTCAATATCTTTTTGTATTTCTTCCATTACAGCCATAATTATAGCGTCACCAGTTTTCATATCAAACAGACCACGTCCAAATAAGTAGTCGCCAGATTCTAAATCTTTTCTTGCTTCTGGTGGTAAAGTTGATGCTACTTTTTTAAATTCTTCGGTTAATTCATAAGGTCTATGAGCAAAATCTTTTAAAACTCCATAATCAGAAATACCTACAGTATCAATATGTCCAATCATTACAATAGTTTTTTTATTATTTCCTTTTCCGCCTCTCATTCTGGCTATTAAAGATTTTCTGCCGAGTTTATCGTTTGGAACATGTACCCATTGTAAATCTTGTGGATTTTTTTTGTAATAATCCATTTCCATAAAAATATTATGCACTTCTTGCACAGCATTTAATTCTCCTGCAGTTTCTACAACACTAAGTTGATTTGTAAGTCGAACAGCAATTTCTTCAATTCTTGCTGCTAATTTTTCGTTCATTACCATACCTTAAATAAGTTTTTTATTTAGTTATTATTCATTATTTTAAAACACTTTGAGCAAGTGCAAATATAATATTTAAAAGGAGAATTTAAAATTTATTGAGAAATATTTCATAACATGTATTTTGCTTATAGTTTTATTCTTTTCCTAATTCAAGAATTTCTTTATCTATAGATTTTGTTGTTTTTGCGCCTAACTCTTTTAGCATTTCTGCTTGTCTAACAAGATTTCCCGAACCCTCTGAAAGTTTAGACATTGCTTTTTCATATTCTTTATTTGCTTTTTCTATTGATACTCCTACGGCTTTTAAATCATCAACAAAACCTATAAATTTCTCATATAATTTTCCACCTCTATCTGCAATTAAAAGAGCATTTTCGGTTTGCATAGTTTGTTTCCAAATTGCATTTACTGTCATCAGCGTTGCAATTAATGTTGACGGACTTACTATTACGACACGTTTATCCCAGGCTTCAGTAAAAATTTGATTATCATTAGAAACTGTTAAACCTAAAGATGCTTCTATAGGAACAAACATCAAAATATATTCTGGATTTTCTAATCCTAAACTATTTATATAATCTTTATCCGCCAATTCTTTAATATGTGTTCTTACAGAAGCAATATGTTCTTTTAAAAATTGTTTTTTTTCTTCTTCGTTATCGCTATTCACATATTTTTCATAAGCCACAAGCGAAACCTTAGAATCTATAATAATATGCTTATTTTCAGGCAAATACACTACAGCATCAGGTCTTTGTCTTCTGCCATCGGAAAGAGTAAACGAATCTTGAGTTCTAAAATGTTTATCCTTTTCAAGTCCTGATGATTCTAGTATTTTTTCTAAAATCATTTCGCCCCAACGCCCCTGCTTTTGCACATCGCCTTTTAAAGCTTTGGTTAAATTATTTGCTTCTACACTAAGCTTTTGATTTAATTCTTGGATATGTTTTAGCTCTGCTCCCAATTCAGTTCTTTCTTTCATGCCTTTTTCGTAAGTATCTTTTACGGTTTGCTTAAATTCTTTCAAATTTTCATTAAAAGGATTTATTATGGCATCAATTTGTTTTTTATTTAATTCTGAAAATTTTTGGGATTTTTCTTCTAAAACTTTATTAGCAAGATTTTCAAATTCTAATGTAAATTTTTTGTGCAATCCTTCTAACTCTGCTTTATTAGTTTCTAATTTTTCGTTTAAATTGCTTAAATTAGTTTCCGCAATACTTAATTTAGCTATAAGTTCTTTATTTTCACTATCTTTATTAGAAAAAGAAGTTTTAGTTTCTTCTAATTGTTTTATTAAAAAATTATTTTCTGTTTCGTATTTTGTTAAATCACTTTTAGCTTGGATAAGTTCTTGCATACTAATTTCGCTTTGTTTTGCTAGTTTTAGTTTTCGTCTAAAAATTAGCCATGCGATTAAAAATCCTTTTGCAATACCGAGTACTAAGAATAAGGCTTCCATTTTTTTAATTTTTTAAAATGTAAACATAATATTTTAAAGCTAATTAATCAAGTTTTCAAATTTTAAAGTCTAACTCTAATTCCTGGTCCTAACAAAAAGAACCATTTTTCTGTTGATAATAAATATCCACCTCCCAAATACAGTGGAAATGTCATTCTTGTTTCTTTTGTTGTTGGATACAAACTTCCAATAAGGACTACCCCCACATCTCTTGTAATATTAGAATCGGCAAAATTAAGAGCATTAATTGCGATAAATCCTGCTCCTATTTTATATGGTTTAAATCTTGAAATTTTATCTTTTTGATAAAAGCTAAACTGTGCTATCATAGCTAAAGATATACCTCCCAAGTCGCCATAGCCAGGTTCTCCAACTTTTTTTGTAATCAAACCTGCTGGGAAAGAAACATCAATATCGAAACG
>Ga0255340_1004579_pt1 | contig 13328 bp, 13 predicted proteins | sample wastewater_treat_7_FD_192417 | JGI IMG/M metagenome (GOLD analysis project Ga0255340, IMG submission 192417) | Wastewater microbial communities from Lulu Island WWTP, Vancouver, Canada - plant10 | ecosystem: Engineered > WWTP > Wastewater > Unclassified | place: Canada: Vancouver, British... | reverse complement strand
ATTGGATCGCTGGGGTGATGCGACCGTACCGCTCGGCGGCGCCCTGCATCGCAAGTCGCCTGAGGAGGGTTGAGGCGGAGTCGCCAGAGCGGCTGGAGCTGTTGGAGCCATCGGAGTCGTTGGCGGAACTGCTGCTGCCGTTGCTGCCGCTGCCGCGGCCCTGGCCGTCTGGCGAGGCGTGATACTTTGGGAACAGACGGCGCGACAGATCCAGCCCTGGTGTGCATCTTTCGGCTATCATGAGAGTGTTGCCAACGGCTTCGGGGTATCTGTCGAACAGCTCGCTCATTTCCTCTGCGGACTTGAGGTAGTTTTCGGCGTTAACGCGCCGCTCGGGGTGTATATCGTCGAGGGTTGTGAGGGTTCGGACGCATGTTAACGCGTCGTGCACTCCGAACCGGGACTTCTCTGCATAGTGCACGTTGTTGGTGGCGACCAAGCCGAGGCCGGCGGCCGACGCCAGCTCGGCCAGGGAAGCGTTGAGCGCTGACGCGCCCGGCGTCAGTGTGTGCTGTAGCTCGATGTAGAGGTTGGCCTGGCCGAATATGGAGGCGAGTTCCTTGGCTGCGGCCAGAGCCTCGGTCAACCTGCCGGAGGCAACCAGGGAGGCGACGCGCCCGCGGCGGCAACCCGACAGTGCGATCATGTGGCTGGAATGCCGCCTCAATATCTCCAGCGAGGCATGGGGATCAAGGCGGGGTGAGGACATGTAGGCGTCAGTCAATATGCGGCAGATGTTCGAATAGCCGCAGGGGTCGGCGGCAAGCAGGGTGAGGTGGGAGAGGGGATGTCCGGCAGGGCGATCGGCGTGGGCAGCGGCGCCGCTGACGCTGCGGCCTTCGTGAGTTTCGGATCCTCCGTGCTTTACTGTCAGCTCTGTGCCGCATATCGGCTTGATTCCATGCACGGCGGCGGCCTTCGTCAGTTCTACCACAGCGCTGACGTTGTTGTGGTCGGTCATGGCTATGGCGCGCATGCCTAAAGATGCGGCCCGGGCCACCAGAGTTGTGCAGGTGTCTGCGCCGTCGAGGAAGGAATACTGGGAATGGACGTGGAGATGGACGAAGTCTTTCATATGCTTAGTCGAGCACCCGCGACAGCGCCCATTCGCCCGGGGCTTCGCGGCACAGCTCATAGCAGCCCCCTCCTGTGGAGGCAATGAGGTAGTAGTCCCTTTCTTCCTCGCCGTCCCACCATTCACCCGACTCGCGCCAGTAATCGATGACCTGTGCGACCGGGCGCCATTTGTCCGGCCAATAAAACCGGGACGGCGAACCGGCGGGCCCTTCTACAACGTGAACGCGGGTATCTACTTTCCTGGCCATAGAAATCACGTCCTATCTGCCGGACTGAGAGCGCGCTCTTGTCAGCTCATCTGCCGGCATCATCTGATTTCGGATCTGGCTTCCGGTACGCAGCCCCGCCAGGAGCAGAACGAAAACAGCTGGGGCAGAATGGGACCCGGGGATAGACCCAGGGGCAGATCCGATGACAGATCCAGGGATGGATCGGGGCGCAAAGGCGATCAATGTAGCCCAACCGCGTAGCCCAACCGCATACCCCTGTGGGTATCCAAACAGAGATACCGTCAGATTTTGACGATGGTTTTGCCGATAGGCGCAGTTTTTGAGTACATGCATTTGGACTCGGGCCTCCAGGGGGCGGATTGGCATTGCCAGAGGCACCCTCAGGGGCAGCTAGCGCCTATTATATGTAAACGTGTGGGAAGGAAGAGCCACCGCCCGTGTCGATCCGCCAATCATATCCGCATTATGGGATATCATGTCTGCCCGGCTGCCCGATTTCGCGCCCGGACCGATGGGATACCCCCCGTTTTCGTGTTTCGGAGGCGGTTGGGCGCTCCTCCGAAATCGATGTACTCAAAAACTGATGGTATCTCCAAAACTATCGATGAAAAATGACACTATCGCAGCTCAGGCCATGTTTGCCCACGACCATCGTAGCTAGACCAGCTAAAAGGCCCTTTCTGCGAGGATGCCCAAGGGCCTGGAGAACCCAGGACCCCGCGAACCCAGAAACTCCGGGGGGCTTCACTAGTGGTCACCCTCGAACAAGATTATCGCTGCCATGTTGTTGCCTACATAGTGGGAGAGACTAGAGCAACGATTCCGCCAGCATGCGATCGCGCCGCGACTTTACGAGCGTATTTGCGGTGATTACGCTTTTCACGCCGAATTTCTCCCGTATAGACTCCACCGCGTTCTCGAGTTCACGTTGCCCGGGTTCGGGTTGTGCTGCCGGGCCGAATATGGACAGCTGTACCGCCGCGGGCGCTACTAGACCGGAAGCGCGGACGCGTATTGTCGACACCGGCCCGGACACTCTGCCCTCGGCGGCATGTATCACAGCTCGCGTGATTTGCTGCAAAGAGTCGGTGGGGCGGCGAAAGTAATGGCGCTTCAATGCCGGGCCGCTGTTCCTGCTATCCCTGCTGCCCGCACTATCTGTACTACCCCCGCTGTTCCCGGCGCCCTTTGAGGATGCGCCGCCGGCGGCGCTCACGGGCTGCCCCGTTTCTAGCTCGAGTTCGATGCAGGATACAGCGCGACTGCCCAAAGCACTGAGCCTAGCGGTGATCTCAGAAGCGCATACACGCAGGCACTGCTCCAGGTCGGGCCACTCGCATACGGGAAAGTCGAACGACATGGAGCATTCAATCGTTTCCTCTGGGTATGCTGCACGAACCGGGGATCGGTCGATGCCCCGGCTCAACAAGTGAGCCGCAAGGCCTGCTTCGCCCAGCTGGGAGGTGAGCATGGATAAGGGAACCGCTTGTAGTTGGCCAACTGTGTTGATCCCCAGCTTTATGAGCTTGTCGACAGTATCCGGCGATAGTGGCCAGAGCGAACTAACCGGCAGCTTCGACAGAAACCGCTCTTCCGAACCGAACGCGACTGTGATTACCTGCTCTGGGCGGGGGCCTACAGCTACGCCAGTAGCGACACTGGCATCGGCACCGGGGCCAGCGCCGACGCTCACGCCCATCCCCACGTCCGCTTCTACTGCAACCCTAGCCGTGAGCCGATTGCCCGCCAGACCTATTCGAACTTCTAGACCCGCCTTACCCCTAGATTCACTCACGATGAAATCAGCTATTGCCCGGGCATCGCCGCATCCGGTGAAGTCGGCGAAGGCGCCGTCTACAGCGATGGGCTCAACAAGCGGAGTATGTTCGTAGCAGATGTCCCACACCTTGCCGGCGAGGCGCGGGTAGGCATCGGGTTCCTGGTCTATGAGGATCACCCCTGGGCATGCTTGCCGCGCGTGCCTGCGCGTCGCTCCCGGGAGTACCCCCGCTGCGAACAATTCGGGCGATACTCCTATGGCGGTGTTCTTGTTGACCGCCGCGAAAGATTTGCCCCGAAGATCGGGATCGAGCAACACGTGAGCGGCGGAATGTAAGAACGGGATATGTATGTAAGCGATAGAGCGCATTCTGATACGCCTCCGCTATAGAACATATGTTCGGTAAACTCATTATATGCGGAGACCGACGGGAAGTCAACGAACTTGAAGCTGAACCTGAAGCTGAACGAGTACCCTGGGCGCTGCTAGAAACGATAGCCGCGAAGGAGAGGCGAGGCGAGGGTGCGCGTAGCGATTATGGCGAAAGCCATCGAGGGACGCGGACCGAAGGCGACTTGTCGTGTGGCCGACAGGTTTTGCACACACCCTGCGAGGTGGGGTTCATATGCATTGCTTATCAGAATTCTGCACGCTAGAAGATACTGGGAAGATCTGCTGCGACTGTTTGCCCCATGTTCGACGAAATTGGCAGGCGGTGGAGAACACAGGATTACTGGCATTGGCGACGAAGTAAACACAGTATACTGCGGCGCACGGCTGATGCAGTGCGCCGAAAACTACAAACCCGCGCTGTGCCTATGCGGCGCGGTTATCGGAGGGTGAACAATGAAGAACCGGCTGGTAGTTGTGTTCGTGGCGCTTGCGATCGTCGCGGCGCTGGCGGTTGGCGCATCGTCGGCGGCGCCCAAAAAGGTCGCGTACATCATCAACGGCGCTCTGGGTGACCTGTCTTTCTACGATTCGGGGCAGGCGGGCATCGATAGGATAGCGAAGGACTTCAAGGTCCAGACTCGCACTATCGAGTGCAACTTCGACCCCGCCAAGTATCCGCAGGCGCTTCAGGCTGCGATACAGTGGAACGCGGATGCCATATTCGTTATCTCCTACGGCTATGAGGATCTCCTCATGCAATATGCCGATCAGTATCCGTCCAAGTACTGGGTGAATGTCGACACCGTAGTCGAAAACAAGAAGAAGACCATCACCAGCGTGGACTTTGTGGAAGAGGAAGGGGCTTTCATGGCCGGCGTCGTTGCAGGCCTGGTGACCACGGATACTTCCATCCGCGGCGTCAACCCCGACAAGGTGATCGGCGCGGTGGGCGGCGAGGACGACCCTGTGATACGCTCATTCATCTACGGCTATGAGCAGGGCGCGAAATACATCGACAAGGATATCGAGGTCAAAACAGTGTTTGCCGGAACGTGGGACGACCCGGTCCGTGGCAAGCAGGCTGCCAAGCAGCTCTACTCGCAGAAGGCCGACATCGTCTTCCAGATAGCTGCGCTCACCGGTTCAGGCGTGCTCGAGGCAGCCCGGGAGGAGGGCAAGTACGCCATCGGCGTCGACTCCAACCAGAACCCGCTGCAACCGGGGCACGTGGTCACTTCTGACCTGAAGAACGTGGGAGACGCCATTTACGGCGTGTTCAAGACCATCGTCGACGGCACGTACAAGCCGGGCGTGGTGCTGGAATACGGCCTCAAGGAAGGCGCAGTGGGGCTCGCCATCGACGAGCATACGCAGAAGATCCTGCCCGCCAAGTCTCTCCAGCGCGTCCTGGAAATCCAGGAGAAGGTCAAGTCGGGGCAGATCAAGGTGAAGAAGTATCAATAGCCGATAATCTGGGGCACACGGGCAAGTTGCGGCGCGCAGGTCAGCCGAGTGCTCGTGAGCCAACGCGAAGTGTATCCGGCGTGGGGCAGGGCCGACCAATGGCAGCGCGCAGCAGGCCCTGCTCTGCGCCTTGTCTGATATCCTGGAGGTGCCAAGTCACTTGGACGATCACTTCATCGAGATGCGTTCGCTCATCAAGGTGTATCCTCCCGATACTCTCGCCCTCGACCACGTCGATCTGACAATCAAGGAGGGCGAGATCCACTCGCTCATCGGCGAGAACGGGGCGGGCAAATCGACCTTGATGAAGGTCTTGTATGGTATGATCCCTGCAAGCAGCGGTGAGATCAGTCTCCGGGGCCGCCGCGTGCGGTACGCCAGCCCGCGCGAGGCGGTGGCCGCCGGAATCGGAATGGTACATCAGGAGTTCATGCTGGTGCCTTCCTATACCATCTACGAAAACGTGATACTCGGAGCCGAGCCCGTAGGGCGGCTAGGCGCGCTGCGAAATGCCGAGGCGCGCCGGCGCGTGCAGTCGCTCATCGACCGCTACGGCCTGAACCTCAACATCGATGACAGGGTACGCGACACATCCGTGGGCGCACAGCAGAAGGTTGAGATCCTTAAGCTGCTATACCGCGATGTCGATGTGCTGATCATGGATGAGCCTACCGCTGTGCTCACCCCTCAGGAGACGGGGGAGCTGTTCCGGCGTCTGCACGATCTGAACGCCGCCGGCAAGACGATCATCTTCATCAGCCACAAGCTCGACGAGGTGCTTGAGCTGTCGGATACTATCACTGTGATGCGCCGAGGTCGCCACGTCGCTACTTTGGAAAACCGGGGCCTTGGCAAGGCGGATCTTGCCCGGGCCATGGTAGGCAGGGACGTAGTCTTCTCAGTAGACAAACCCCCTGCGCACTGCGGCGATGTGGTGTTCGAGGCCCGCGATTTGAGCTACATGGACGCAGGCGGTAGGCTCAGGCTGGACGGGGTGTCGCTCGCGGTGCGGCGGGGCGAGATTGTGGGGATAGCCGGGGTGGAAGGCAACGGCCAGTTCGAGCTGGTACAGCTGGTTACGGGGTTGGCGCCGGTCCAGTCGGGCGAGGTCAAGATCTGCGGCCGGGACGTCACCGGCGTGCCGGTCATCGAGCGACGCAAGCTCATGTGCTACGTGCCGCAGGACCGCAAGGCGTCGGGCAGCGCGCAGAAGATGAGCCTTGTGGATAATGCCATAATGACTCACCATCGCCTCAATCCGCGGCTCGAGTCGGGGTGGAGGATGCTCCTCGGCCCCGGAAAGTGTCGGCGCTTTGCACAGAACCTGGTCGATACCTTCGGCGTTCTGGCGCCGAACGTCGATACCCCGATATCGTCTCTCTCAGGAGGAAATCAGCAAAAGGTTGTGGTCGGCCGGGAGTTCTTATTCGATGCCGACTTCGTCCTGCTCGACCAGCCTACCAGAGGTGTGGACGTGGGCTCGGTGGAGTTTATCCAGCGCGAGATCATCCGCAAGAGGGGTTCGACCGAGGGCGCGACTGCAAACATGGGCGAAAACGCGACGGCGGCCGCGGCCGCGGCCGCAGGCTGCCTGCTGATCTCCGCCGACTTGGATGAGCTGTTCAGCCTGGCCGACCGGATTCTGGTGATGCACCGGGGCCGGATCGTGGCGGACTTGGCGCCGCCCGATACTACTCGTGAGGAAGTGGGCGAGTACATGTTGGGAGTTCGTGAGTCGCAATCCCAGCACTGGCCGCGGGCTCAGGCCGCGTCAGCCTCAGCCTCAGATCCGGGCGGAGAGGAGGCGCGCGCGAAGTGAGCAAGAATGCACTTACGGCCCTGGCCGGGGTAGGGGTGGCGCTCCTCGCGGGCCTTGTGATCCTGTGGGCGCAGGGATACCCGGCCTTGCCCAGTTATGCTGCGCTTTTCTCCTACAGTCTTTTCTCCAAGTTCGCAATCGTATCTACACTCAACAAGGCCACGCCGCTTGTCTTGACCGGCCTTTCGGCTGCGGTGGGGTTCGGCAGCAACTGTGTGAACCTGGGCCAACCTGGCCAGTTCCTGATCGGCGCCATGGCGGTTGCGGGGTTTGGCATAGCTTGCGACCTGCCGGCACCTGTGATGATCCCTCTTGCGATCATGGTCGCGCTGGCGGCCGGGGCGCTCTGGGCGGGGATCGCCGCGGGCTTTCGCCGACGGTTCAACATGGATGAGTTCATCACGACGCTGATGCTCAACTTCATCGCCGATTACTTCACTCTCTACCTGATATCTGGCCCAATGTGGGATCGCGCAACTTACTCGCCGATGACCAAGATGACCAATCCGGGCAGCTGGCTGCCGATGTGGGATGGGCTCAGCGCAGCGTTTATCGTATCGTGCGTCGCGTTTGTCATTACGTGGGTCATATGGGATAGGTCCAAGCTGGGATATGAATGGAGGGTGATGGGCCAGAATTCGGTGTTCGCCAGGGTGGGAGGGTGCCCGAGCGAGGCCAACTTCACCCGCGCCATGCTTTTGAGCGGGGCCCTGGCGGGGCTTGCGGGCGGGCTGATGATCATGGGAGGCATGCAGCATCGGTTCGTGAAAGGCATGGGCGCCAACTACGCCTGGGACGGCGTGATGATCGCCATTGTGGCGGCCAATGGGATGGTGCCTACAGGGCTTTATGCTCTGTTCTTTGCCGCCATACAGACCGGCGCCATGGGCATGGAACTGGAGACAGCGGTTCCCAGCGAATTCGCGTTGGTCTTGCAGGCCATCATAGTGCTCTTTGTCGTTGCCAGCAGGGAATCAACTCGACTGCTCATCAACAATCTGGCTGCGAACCTCAGGGCGCGGGCTGCTGCAGTCGGCGCTGCGCGTGAGCGCGGCCGGGGGGAGGGGGGTGAGCGCGGTGCATCTGGTCATTGAGATGCTCCGTTCGAGTGTGCTCGCCGCCACGCCGGTGCTTCTTGCTGGGCTCGGGGGCACGTACACGTATTACGCTAATGTGTTCAACATAGCCATGGAAGGGATGATGCTGATCGGAGCGTTCACCGCAGTGGCCGGCAGCTACCTTTCGGGTTCATGGTTTGTGGGCATGCTGGCCGGCATGGCGGGAGGTGTGGCGGCCGCCTTGGTGTTCGCCGTATTCGCCGTGTACCTCAAAACAGATGAGTTCGTGACAGGCACGGCCATCAACATGCTCGCTCTGGGCGGCACGACCTATGCTCTGAGGCAGATGTTCCGCGTGAAGGGCGCGTTCATGTCGCCCTTGATCCGCGCCATACCGCGCATTCGCATTCCGCTCATCGGCGCGCTGCCCGGCGTCGGGCCGATAGTGAGCGGGCACCCGTTTCTCGTCTATGTAACGCTGGCTCTGGCGATCCTGATCGAATGGCACATATTCCGCACACGCTACGGCCTGCGTCTTCGCGCGGCCGGCGAGGACCCGAGGGCAGTAGACTCGGTGGGTGTAAGCTCAGACCGGATACGAGCCCAAGCGATACTGATCTCGGGAGCTCTGTGCGGGTTGGCCGGTGTGTATCTGTCGCTGGGCTACGTGACACTGTTTGCGGAGAATATGTCGAATGGACGCGGCTGGATTGCGCTGGCGGTGATCATACTCACCCGTGGCCGCCCATTAGGGCTGCTCACCATGTCGCTGGTGTTCGGGTTCTTCGACGGCTTGGGCCTCAGCCTTCAGAGCACCAAGATACCGCCGCAGTTGACCCAGATGGTGCCGTACATCGCGACAATAGCAGCTCTCTACCTGTATTCCAGGGAGAAGAAACGCGTATCGGCTGGGCAGGCTGAGCAGGCTGAGCAGGCCGGGAAGGCTAGGAACAATTGATGGTCGGTTGTCGCCCGGCATTAAACGTGTTAATCTATAGCCGTCCGACAGCCATTGTGGGAATATCCGAAGGGAATGAGAGGGGGCGCATGTCATGAAGAAGACTGGGCTTGTGGTGCTCATCGTGCTGCTGGCGCTGGTTGTTCTGTTCGCTTCCGGATTTGTGAGAATATCCAACTCCATAGTGCGGTCAGAGGAAGATGTTAACGTCCAGTGGTCTGAGGTTCAGAATCAGCTACAACGGCGTTATGACTTGATTCCGAATCTTGTGGAAACAGTTAAGGGCTACGCTGCTCACGAGGAAGAGGTCTTCACCGCGATCGCCGAGGCCCGGGCGAGGCTTGGCGGGGCGCGAACAGTTGACGAGACGGCTCAAGCTGTAAACCAGCTGGAGGGCGCCTTGTCGCGCCTGCTAGTCGTGATCGAGAACTACCCTGAGCTCAAGGCAGATGCACACTTCTCGGAGCTCATGTACGAACTATCAGGCACTGAGAACCGGATAGCCGTCGCCAGAAGGCGGTACAATGAAGCTGTGCAGTCGTACAACGTGTATATCAGGGTCTTCCCGAACTCGATAGTAGCGAGCATGAAGGGCGTTATTGCCAAGCAGATGTTCGAGGCGGCCGAAGGCGCTGAAAAGGCGCCACAGGTTAAGTTCTAGCAGGCGGAGGGCTACTTACGTGAATCGCGTAAATCGCAGGCGTCTCCTGGTTCGGTTCGTCGCTCTTGCCGCGGTCATGATGTCCTTACTGGCCGTGGCTGCTTTGGCCTATCCGGCCTATGCCAAAACGGCGCTGCCCGCCCGGCCGGAGCCGGCACGTCTGATGACCGACCTTGCGGGCATGCTGGCACGTTCTGCCGCTGACGAAATCGAGAGCCAGCTGGTTTCGCTATGGCAAGATACCGGCGTCCAGCTTGCAGTGGTCACCGTGCCTGATCTTGGCGGCGATGACATTGAGGACTACTCTGTCCGGCTGTTCGAGGCGTGGGGCATCGGCGAGGCGGGCAAAGACAACGGCCTGCTCCTTCTGATCGCAGCCGAAGAGAGGGAGATGAAGTTCGAGACCGGTTACGGCCTCGAAGGTGAACTGCCCGACGCTTTCCTCGGGAAAGTGATTGATCAAGCTCTGGTTCCCAAGTTCCGGGCGGGCAATCAGGCGGCGGGTATCGAGGCATCGATTAAGATGATATCCGACCGTCTCAAGGGCCGCGCCGGCGAGGGACCGGGAAGCGACAAGTCTTCGGATTCGGTCGGCGAGGCCGCCGGTGTGATTGTCTTCCTGATAATCGTCATGGTCATCATAGCCATTTCCAGCCGCCGTCGCGGCCCGCGCGGAAAAGGGCCGGGGAGCGGCAGCGGCGGCGGAGGCGGCACGTGGCGTGCCCCAATGACCTTGCCCAAATCCACGGGAGGTCGCTCAGGGGGCAGTTCGTCTGGGGGGTTCGGAGGTTTCGGCGGCGGGCGTTCGGGCGGCGGAGGCGCGAAGGGCGGGTGGTAGTTGCGCCGGTCTGCATTCAGAGCAACCGCCGTGAGAAGATGCCCGCGAGGCCGGCATCCTTGACCCGCTGCGAGATGCGACGGATATCGGTGGTGTACAATCCCGAGTCGTACATTCGGCTGTAGTATGCGCCGCCGGCAAAGGTGTACTTGTTGAGCAGCCCCGATGGAGAGCCCAGCGACCGCTCGATACAGGCGAGCAGGTCGCCGCAGGCGATCGATGAGGGGAGGATCAAAAGCTCTTTGCCGACGGCTTTTCGCACTGCGTTATGCCCTGCCAGAGTGCCGGTGCAGATAGCCTCGGTATGCCCTACCATCAGGCCTGCCTTTTCGCCTGCGCAGAACAGGTTATCCACGCCGGTCACTTTCATTGACAGATCATGTGGAGTAATCACTGTGAACCTGATGGAATTCCCCCTGCCTCCTGCGTATGGGTCGTGGTAGAGCGCTGACTCGAAGCCGGGGATGGCCCGCAGCCGATCCATGGGGAAGAAAGGCGCCATCAGCTTCACCTGGCCTGTGTCGAGAAGGACTATGTTGTCGTAGAATTCGGGCAACGCGTACTGCTGACACGCTTTGGGCGCAGACCGGTCGTCGCGGGGCACGTATCGGGGTATCGGAATCACCAGCGCGCCGCGCTCTTCCAGGTTGCGCGCGAGCCACGGGGCGAGCGATTTTTTCTGCAGTTCGCAGGAACCGCTCATGGCCTCGAACAGGCTGCCCGACATCTCCCTCGCTCCGGCCTTTCCCGAGATGCTGGTACGCGGGCCGAAGGCTGGGCACCGCAGAGCGCACATGACACATCCGCCGCTTACGCGAGCACAGTTGCCCTGCGGCCCTGCGGTTCCTGTAGCATCGACGAAGCAGTGGGCAGGCACTCTCTGCCCGTCTGAGAGCACGAGCCGACTGATGCGCTCGCCGTCCTTCTCCACGTCCACTGCACGAGATTCGAACATCACATGGACGCCGAGGTCCGCCAGAGCCCTGCGCACTGCGGCTTCCACCCTGTTTACATCGTACAGGCTCGCATGGAAATGGCCGGGGAAGTCGACGCGCCGGTGGATTGTCACCTGATCGATCACCTCGAACAGGTAGCCGGCGCCCATCGCGGCAAGCTCTCGGGCGGCCGTAAACCGCCCATTGTTGTCCATTATGCCTCCTACCAGGCCGGTTCCGAGCAGGAGGTTGCTCTTCTCCAGAAGCACGACGTCCGCTCCGGCCTGCGCCGCAGCCGCAGCCGCAGCACACCCCGCCCACCCGCCGCCGACAATGACTACCACGGTGTTCATCTGCCCTGCTCGTGCCCCAGCTCGTCTTCGATGATCCTGGGGATAACCCGTGCCAGAATGCGCCCCGCGGTGAGCGGAGCGACCTTCCCAGGCAACCCCGGAGCCAGCTCGGCATGGATCCCTCGCTCGGCCGCGGCCACGAAATCGACGCCGCCGGGCGCCGAAGCCAGATCGATTATGCAGGCTGTGCGCCGGAGCACGTACACGAGACTTCGGTCCAGAATCAGCGTCGGCACTGTGTTGAACACGATATCCATCTGTGGGAGGCAATTGGGCAGGTCGGCGAAGTCCACGGGCATGGCGCCCATCTCGAAGAGCCTCGCTCTGCCCGAGGCCTGTCGCGCGGCTCCCCACACGTGCGCGCCCAGCCCCAGAAGCATTCTCACGAGCGTCAGGCCGGTGCGGCCGGGCCCGAGGACGAGGCAATTGCTGTTGTGTATGGTGAACGGCGTGGCCTGCATCGCCATGAGTATGGCGCCTTCGGCCGACGGGATTGAGTTGAGGATGGCCAGTTCATCATCTTCGCCTGTATCCACGATTCTGAGGCCCAAAGCGGCGCAGTCGGCCGCTAGGCCTGGCCGGACGACGCCGCTTAGCACTATGGCCGCCGGATTGGCCGCGGCCAGAAGTTCTCGAGTCACGCTCACAGGTCTTGAGGTGATCTTGACGTTTCCGCTCATATCGGTTCCCGAGAGCGGCAGTATGACGGCATCCGCCCCGGAGCAGGCGTCGCGCGCACTCGGAGCAACAATCGCCTCGCTGCGCAGACCATCTGTAGGCGTTCCGAAACAAGACACGTGCGCCCCGGAATCGATCAGGCACGACACTAGCTCCACTTCGCGGCGGTCGCCGCCCAAGATACATATGGAAAGCCCGCTCAAGTTGGCCACGCGGTCCGCCTCCTTCATACTCGCTCAAAGTAAGTGTATGACGGAGGCGCCCCCCTCAGTCGATTTGCGCGGCGAGTTCTCGCCGGGCTTCCGCAAGTATCTTCTCCGCGTCGAGCCTCGTCGGTCCTTCAGCGTAGATAGTGAACGACGGGTGCTTTGCATCAGGCAGAACCATGTACCACCCATCGCCCGCCGCCTTCCGGTAACCGTCGAATGTATCTACTCCGGGCTGATCCAGCTTGCCCAGGAGCTCTCGCATGGCCTGGCCCTTGAGCTCCCAGGGGCACGGCATCGTGTCTCGAAGCAGGTGATGCTCCGGCACTAGCTGCCCAAGCTGGGAGAGCGGCGCCGAGTCGGCCGATACCCATTCCACCAATTTGGCGGCAGCGAATATCGCGTCCATGCCGTTGTGTAGCTCGGGGAAGACAAAGCCGCCGGCAAGGTCACAGGCTATCCCCGACTTGCTGGTTCGCGCGAGGTCCGAAAGCTCGCGCGCGTGCGACTTGGCCCTATAGACTGTGGCTCCATTGCTCGTTAGAGCCTCGGTGAGCACGGTCGGGATGTAGCTGGGCGCCGTGACGCCGCGAGACGACTTCGAGCGCACGCTGAACAGCGCCATCATGTATGCAAGCTCTATGTCGGTAAGCACTCGGCCGGAATCGTCGGCCACCCACATCCGCGCTCCTTGCGGATCGACGAGGATTCCCATGTTCGCTCCGATGGTCTTGACTATCAGTCCCAGATCTTCGCGGGCGCGCTCCGACTCGCGGCGCGTCTTGGGCATCTTCGTCTCCTGCTCAATGGCGTTGAGCGAGGTCACCTCGGCGCCCATCTTTGCCAGCAGCGGGGGGAGCACGCTCCCTGTAAAGCCA
>Ga0255340_1004574_pt1 | contig 13333 bp, 10 predicted proteins | sample wastewater_treat_7_FD_192417 | JGI IMG/M metagenome (GOLD analysis project Ga0255340, IMG submission 192417) | Wastewater microbial communities from Lulu Island WWTP, Vancouver, Canada - plant10 | ecosystem: Engineered > WWTP > Wastewater > Unclassified | place: Canada: Vancouver, British... | reverse complement strand
AACGGCACGCAACTCAAATTCGTGTCAAGTTAGGTGCTCAACGGAACGGATTACTCGTGGCAGCTGAAACCGAGCTTTTTGGTGATACAGGAGCTTATGCTTCATTGGGTGAGAAGGTGATGACCCGTGCCACAACCCATTCCGCTGGCCCCTACACGATTCCTCATGTGAAATCGGATTGTTATGCTGTTTATACCAATAACCCGCCGGCAGGAGCATTTCGCGGCTTTGGTGTGCTGCAATCAGCTTTTGCCATCGAAAGCATGATGGATATGTTAGCCCATGAGTTGGGAATGGATCCTCTTACTTTGCGCAAAATCAATGCATTACAGGTAGGCAGCCAAACGAATACTGGTCAGCTCCTGGAAGAAAGCGTTGGCTTGATGGACTGCCTTAATCAAATTGAAATTCATCTCCACCAGATCGCAGGACCAGAGCCGTTTAAACCGCAGAAGATTAGGCGTGACGGCAAGGATTACATTACGTGTTGGGGCGTTGCAGCAGCTTATAAAAATACCGGTTTGGGTGGTAGCGGATCGGATAAAGGCGCTGCAGATGTGGAGCTACGCCTGGATGGCAGCCTACAAGTGCGTACAGCAGCTGCTGAGATTGGCCAGGGATTGGTTACCGTGCTGCGCCTTTTGGTAGCGGAAACCTTAAACCGCAACCCTGAGGACGTGGATGTTTTGGTTATGGATACGGATCTTACACCGGAAAGCGGTCCAACAACTGCCTCGCGTCAGACTTTTGTAACTGGCAATGCGGCATTATTGGCAGCGCGCGATCTTCGCCAACATTTGCTTAGCGCACTGGCAGTATATTGGAATACTACGGAAGAGCAGATTGATCTGACGCCGCAAGGTGCTGTCTGCACTTCGAACCAAGAAGGGCAATTCGGTAGTAAGGCTATGCGCAGTTTGAGCTGGCAACAACTTGCCTCTTTGCTCGATCGCACCAGCACTGGTCGTTCCATTAGACGCAATTACATTGCCCCCCAAACCTATGATCTTGGCAAAGGCAATCCGATTCACTTTGCCTTTTCGTTCAGCGCCCAAGCAGTTCAGATCGAAGTAAGCTTAGAAAGTGGAGTGGTTAGGGTTTTACAAGTCATATCCGCCCATGATGCTGGGCGGGTACTCAATCCTTTAGGTTTCCAAGGGCAAGTTGAAGGCGGTGTGGTGATGGGTTTGGGCCATGCCCTGATGGAAGAATTTAAGGTTGATGATGGAATCATTCGGACAGACCGAATGGCACGTTACCACATCCCCACTATGCAGGATAGCCCGAAAGTCATCTCTATCATAGAGGAGCACCCTATCACCAGTGGACCATTTGGAGCTAAAGGCGTTGGCGAAATTGTGAGCATCCCCACCCCACCCGCAATCACCAATGCGCTTTATAATGCCATTGGGATGAGGGTAGATAGCCTTCCCATCCACGCCTCAGATGTATTAGCACATCTTCAAAATAGAATATAGAGGGAATTTTAGCAATTTAAATAAGTGACCAAGTGGTCACTTTTATGTGTATTCGCTATTTCCATACCTGTTATTTTTTCCAGAATGATTCCCATTCAGCATTATGCCGATGTGTGCCATCGCACAATGGTTTGTTGCGTGATTGACCGCAGCGACAAAGTGTTACCCTATTCCGCGCCACAAATGGCATCCCGTCCGAACGTACAATTGGAATATAACCCGTGACCCACAGGGGTCCTTCGATCGGCCCATCTGATGTGATCTCGATTGAATTGGCGATTTCTTTCGGCAGGTCTGGCTCAATTTCTGGTTCATCAGGTTCAATTTGGTAGGTAAGTGCGCCTGATGGGCAGCGCTCGATCATTGCCATAGCCAAGGATCGCTTCATTGTATCTTCTGAATCAAGGACAAGGTTCACCAAGCCAATGTTACGCAGGTTGCAAAAGCCAGAGCTCATACATAGGTCACTATCCACGTAAACGATGAGATGCTTTCCCCCTGGAAGCTTGCGTTTGTTTTCTTCTGAGCCGTCAGTTATTGCAGTTTCCTTGCCATCAAATGGAACACGTTGATGAGTCCCATCACAAAAAGGCTTGTGCTGGGAATTGCCACAGCGGCAAAGGGCATAGCTTTCCGGCGGGGTCTCGATTTTATCGAGAGTTTGCCAAGTGAGCGGTTCTCCATATTCGGACACAATTTGGGTTTTCTTCACTAGAGGAATGTTGCCTTCAACAAGATAAGGTCCATTATTAACGATAGTAATTTTCATTTTAAGTTCTTTGGACATTAGGCAGCTATCCTTTCAAATCATTCTTTACCGATTATTCTTGATAAGAATTATCCATTTTACATTGCTTATTTTACCGTACAATAAGCTTTTTTGTGTAGTAATATAGGAAAAAACACTGCATATAGTTAGTATATGATATAATATTGTTAATGAAAATAATCTACTAGTGAAAGGAGCTTAAATGAAAATTAGCACCCCCACAATAATTACTTTTATCCTATCTGGTGCATTAGCAATTGCTGGCTTATTAGGACAGTTGAAGATTCTCGATTTACCTGGATTTTGGCTTTTATTTGCAGGCTTTGTTCTTCTTTTCTTGGGTAATTTAGGTATTACTTTACGTCTATCCAATAAGAAACCGAAAGAATAATCCAATCCAAGCCTTTGTTTCCTTACTCTAATTAGAATATATTATTGAATCCACTGTCTCTACTTTTATATCTGATCAGTCAGAGAAATCCTAAGTAAAAGCTGACTGGAAAGGTCAGCTTTTACTTTTTTAAACGTTCTGCATATATTGTGGTGTTCCGCAGCTCCATATTTGCTCAACCGGGTCAACGCGATACCAACCATTTTTTACTTCATATACGTCTACCACTTCTCCCTTAACCAAGTAACCGCACACATCATAATTTTTTCCAGGTCCTTTGCGCTTGTATAAAGCACTGACAATTACCTTCGCTTTGAACAAAGGATTGGGATTTTGATTGGGATCAAGCCGACGCATATATTGAGGCTTCCCCGAACACCAAATAGACGTATTAGGATGGATACGGAACCATTCATTTTTCACTTCATAAACATTAACTTCTTCTCCGAAACTCAAAGAGCCAATTGCTTTATATTCAACACCTGGCCCTTGACGCGTATACAACGCGGAGACCAAACAACGTGCCCTAAAAAGGACTTCCACTGGATTTTCAGGCGGATCATCATGATCGGGATTATTAAAATATCGCAATACATCCGCTTTATTTCCATTCCAACGGTCATAGTCCATATATCGGCTAACGGAGCCAATACCTTTGGTTTTCTCGCCAGTTTGATGGATGAGATAGGTATCCACTCCGTTCGGCAAAGTAGGTGGTCCTGGATGTTCAGGGGTAAAAAGTGGATATGGTAATTCTTTACGGTACGTAGCCAACCACCAATCTAACTTGGGTAATTGGCTGATGGCAAGATAGCTGTTTACCCAATAGGCTCTAGAATAGCAGATGGGATACCTTCCGGTGCGAGATCGGCATATATCAAGGCATTTCTGGGTTGTGGCGGTAATTCGCGCTCGTGTATTTATACCAGCGACCTCCAGGTCAAGCACCAGGCGGTCGTGATTCCAATCAACCTGGTTGTCGAGTATTTTAAAGAGTGAATCCATCTGAGCTAACGCACTTTCCCCAAAGTACACCACATGATAAGCCAAGCGGCAGACTTTTATACGCGCCATTTCACTCCAATAAAAATCAAACATTGGATCTTCATAATTCCAGGATATGCCTGCGCGAGCCGCGATAAAAACTACTTCCTCAGTATGATTTTTCAAGGCATCAAAGTCTTGTTTTTTCGATCCATCTTGGCTGGATTGGTATCTACTGATATCCACACCGAATGCTCGTGACATAATATACTCCTCTAACCAATCTGATAAGAGATTGATTAATGCCTAAATGATTAACTTGATTTGGAGGGTGCAATATCAGTGCCAAAAGTACCCGTTACAGATTAATTAACCTATAGCTATGCGCAATACTAGTGAAAGCGGTTTTTCTAGTAAATGATCACGATGCATTTTTACGAAAGTCAACCCACCTCCCCTCATCCTGCCTTCGCTCGAAATGCAAACAATGAAAATTTATTAATATGTCATTTTGAGACGTTCGAATGATTTAAGGCTCATCCTGCTATTGTAAAAATTCTAGGAATTGAGCTTAATTGGGAAACACAAATAACCCCTTTGTGTGTCTATTCAGGGAAAGAAGTGCCAATAGATTACTTTAAGTTACTAATCCGGACTTTCATTGCTTCAGTCAACTGTTCCATCTGCCCAACCATTCGGCGGGCATCTTCCGGAGCAACCTCGCTGATCAGTGCGTCTGCTATAGAACCTAATTTATCTTCTTGCGGCAGGTCCTCCAGATTGAGGAATACGCGCTTTAGGGACCGGGCTGACTTTGTGGCAGGGTCTGCTGGTAAACGTACCTTGCGCGTCTTCTCCCGACCTGATATGCGCTCGAGATATGCATGTACATCTTGATACGTGCGGCCATCATGCTCAGCATAATAACGCACAGCTGCCGGCCAATATTTGGCATCATACTGCATGATTTCGCGTAATACGCGCTCTGGCATTTCTGCGCGGTCACAAATTTCCAGTAAATCTTGGGGAAGCTCAAAAAATTTCATTAGGCGGCCATAATACGTGCGCTCTAATTGCAGCGTCTTGAGCAACATATCCTTGGTTTCATCGCTCAACCGCACATTAAGAACCTGGCGAAAGTAACTGTACTCGTCTAAAGTTTCATTCGGCAGGATACCATTAGACTCAAGGACGATCCTAGCTGCAGCACGCGCCTTACCAACCGGTGTCAAGGCTTTGTAAGCCATGTTCTCCGCAATTTGCTTTTCTAAGCTAGGCTGATTATCGATGATAGCTAAAACGTAAGGCTCATCTTTTTGGCCGCTGCGCACAGCTTGAAAAGCAGTAGCCCAAAATCGCCGTTCACCGGTCAGCATCTTGAAGACTTCATGCCCATCTTCATTAATCACTTGACCCGTGATAGGTTTTATTTGCCCAGTATCATGCAACGAGTCCCCCAAGGCAATGAGTTCCTCAATTTCACGTCGAATTAAACGGTCTTGCTCAGCCAAAGCCATCCATTTGCGGACAGTTTCTTCCCAATCAATCTCTTGCCGAAAAAACGCTTCCCGTAATTCAAAGGGCAATAGAAACCGAGCCTGAAAGCGATCAGGTTTGATCATAGAAAGGGGCACGCGATAGACACTCTGCCGATTGCTCAGCATCTTAGGGATTTGCTCCTCTTCACGTTGCTCCTTCTCGGCTGTGCTCGCATTGAAAGCCTCACTCGTGAGACTAATTAAATCTCCAAATCCTTTCTTCTTAGTTTCTGCCATCTAACACACTCCTTGTGTGGATTACTACCACCATAAGTAGTCTGTGCCCATGGGCACAGTAACCAAAACTACGATAAATGTGCCCATGGGCACAGTAAAGTCTTTATTTTCATGCTTCTAATTTTCCTAATACCGCATCCACCAAATTCGAAATACAGCGATACGCTTGTGACTTTTCATTTGTAAAAGAAAATATGTCATACCCAGCGGTAGTGGCTGCGGATATTTCTGCTAAATCTTTCACATAGGGGAGTAAAAGATGCCCGTATAACCGCTCGAGATCTTCAATTACATCCCGGGATTGTCTCCGCACCATTCGATAACGCGAAGGAATAATTCCTAAAATTTTCAATTCTGGATTGAAGTTTTTTCGAATACTCTCTATCATGCGCAAAATATCGGCTAAGCCGATTAGGCTCAATCCATCTGGTTCGATCGGAATAAGCACATGGGTGCTGGCAACTAATGAATTCATGGGTACTATACCAGCAGATGGGGGATTATCAATGATTATGTATGCATAATCGTTTTTGATCGGCTCTAAGTAATATGTCAGTTGTAGCTCCGGTTCCTCTCGTGTTTTTAATTCGGCTTCTAAATTTTCCATTCGAGCTTTGTTGGTTTTAAAAATCTTTACCTTTTTCTCTCGTTTTCTAGGAAGCAGAGAATCTTCGACAATGCCTTCTGAAGCACCAAAACCATTAATTAATGCGGAAGGGAAGTTGTTTTCTGCTGTTATTATAGGAACAAACTGATCATCTAACCCTCCTCCCATGGCTGTAATTGTTGCGCTCAATTGATCATCCATATCGATCAGTAAGACTGGTTTACTCTCTGGTTTTCGCGATTCATACGTTGCTAATCCAGCGGCAAGGTTAATGCTGATTGTGGATTTGCCCACTCCACCCTTTCGATTAATTAAAGATATAATCGCCATTGGTCAACCTCTTAGATAATGAGGATATATAAGTCCTTTTCATTTTACATTATTTTACTGTAAATACAAGGCGCAATTTATTATTAACTATAATTTACAATCAGTTGGTGAAAGTAGGCAATTATTTTTGAGTACTTGACTTAATAGCAGGCGCATGCTAATCTATTTACTAAAAGACGGAGCAGCATGAGTCATGATTACAACACCCGATCTCATTCAAACTGGATTTTTAGAGCACCCCTTTATCCACTATCAAGATACGCGGTTCTTCTATCCCAATCTAAACGAGCAACGTAAAGTCTTCGAGGTAGTTCATAGCTTCTTAAGTGACCAAAAGGACCCCTATAAAAACTTAGGCGTTGTTGCTGGTCCTGTTGGCAGTGGTAAGAGCATGTTGGCAATGAAATTAGCCGAAACACATTTCTTTCTAGAAAATCAAGGTGCCATGTTCGGTTTATACCTAAATACCAATACTCTCACTGAACCACGTCACTTTCTCATGGCGGTAATTGAGACCTTAGGGATCCAGTCTGCGCGCTCGAATGCCAACCGTATCGAGAATATTTATGACCGCCTCGAGCATAGTGCTGATCAGCTATTGCTCGTTTTGGATGGACCCCCAGTCGATCAAGAATACCTCACGCAGCTGCTTAATTGGTCTGTAGAGCACCAAAAAAAGATCCGTACGATTATATTTCTTCAGGATTTAAACAATACAGTCAGTAATATTGGCAGCCTTAGTCAATTCCTAGGCTTATATGTTCCTTTTCGTTCTCCGAGCATCCAGGAAATCGCTAGTCTGCTCTATGCACGTTGCCGTATGGCTGGTCTTGCCGAGCCTCTATCTGTTCTACCAGAATCCAAAGCTATAGAAATTTCCGAGAATGCCCGTGGCTCTTTGACGGAAGCTTTGTTCTTAGCTTCAGACTATCTTTCGAGTGTATTGGAAGAGCGTAAAACAAAACTTACCATTCCGAATCTGATTTCACAGATCTAATGGATTAATACTTTTTTCGATGGCATGAGTGACATAAATACCGACACTTGGCAACAAATTCGCGAAGATATTGAAGCCTTAGAGATCCCTGAGCTTCAAGGATTGCTTGATTCTGCTGAGCTAGGGTTTGATGGAGCCTATACTATTACCGCTGAGCCGAAAACCTATGCAAAGCTGTGCCAGTATTATCCGTTGCTTGATACATTTGTTCAAGATGTCACCGGTAAACGATTGAAGCTTTCTCTTCACTCAAGTGTGCCCATGGGCACACTTACTCAAGTATCCGAAGAAGTGCTTAGCATTGATTCGGGTGCTTCTAATATCACCGAAGCAATTATTTCTCCTGAATCCATCGTTGCCATTCCAGCTTATCTATTGCGCTTTGTTCCTTATGTAGGTTCTAATGCTGTCTTAATTGCCACAGCCTTGCGTCAGGCGTTTTACCGTGCCTCAAGGGAGCACGGTGCTGATCAGCTATACCCCAAACTTGGTGATACGGTCACTATTGATGTCAACTCCCTTCTGGATATGCTTGGCAATGTGATTAGTCGAGCTACTTTTTTCCGTATTTTCAAATCAGGTAAGCTGGATTGGTTTGTGCAAAGAGCTGAGCCGATACATCGCTTTATGGATGGCAAAGTTACCCGAGCTCCAAATACCTATACGTATCAGGGAATGCTGTTGACACCCGGAGATGCACAAGACTTGTTCACCTGGTTTCAGGCAAATTTATCTGAATCCAATCCTTCCGATTTGTTAGCTCATGCTTTGGAATGTTCGAGAAACCAGATTCTTTGCTTCCCTTACCGAACGCCACAGGAGACAGAAGTCCAGCACTTTTTCGATGCCGCTTCGGTTCACGAAGTATTTCAGTCTGCTTGCGGACTGAATAAACTGAGTTCCACACAAGCTGCTCTGTGTGATCGCCTTGCTGCCCACTTAATTCGTCCTGAGAGCTTTTTAGCTGTTCCATGGTATTGGTTCCATCGTATTCTTCCAGAATTAGGCAGCGATTTGGGCATGCTTTACTTGATGTGCAAAAATTGCTGTTATGTTGACTGGGCACATGGAAAAGATCGGAATACCATTTGGGTGCAAGGTGGATTAGAGACATTACAAAAGTGGATTGGATCCGAAACTCTCCCCAAACGCATTCCCCAACTAAAGCCAAGCGCTCGGGGCAGACCACGCAAAGTGGAAATAAAATCACAATCAGAATACACACGCAATTGGCGAGAAACTAACCGTGACTTAGCTGGCCAATATCTTTGCCGCTTAGCTACCCGCTCAAGTGAGATGGGCACCGATTGGCAATTGAGGGTAAACGAGGTTCAGCTTACGCAAGCTGACGAAATATTGCAAGGCGCTATGTATGGCTTTTTGTTTGAGCCTGATCAAAGCATGCCGCCTCTTCTTTGGGAGGCATTTGCAAAAAACCGGATTTTTTATACCCTACTCCTTCAATCTGCTCGCTATGATTCCCAACGATTATCTCATTTTGAGACCTTAGTACAAGCAGGAATTTGTCAGAATGACACTTTAGCTGCTTCATTAATAAGTCATTTTGATACTTTAGTAGATAATCTTAATTGTCATTTTGAAACATTAGTTACAGGCGATATATGTCAATTTGAGACGATTATTAAAATACTGTATAAACTTAAAAACACAAAGTTTTATTCCGAAAATATCCAACCACAAGATACACTATTATCCCAAGTTGAAATCATATCCAATGATAATAAGGTTGGAGGGGAGAATATTTCTTATGACATAGAGATAAACACTATTCTTGACCGTATCAATCCCATCCTACGGTTGCAAATACGGGAAAGGCACGCTGAGAAAATCTTGGTTTCCTGGTTAATTTATGGCAGCCTTACCTCTGAAATTCGTAACCCCTTAAGCTTTGCTGTCAGCCGTACCCTAGAAACTGGGATAGACGCAGGTGGACCAGCTGGACGTTTAGCACTGTTGCCTACACAGGAACTGGCTTCACTCTTGTTGCGCACACAGAAACGCATCGAAAGCGGATACTTAGGATGGTCACAAATTGGAGAAACCGGTGCTGAAGATCTAAACGCTCTCTTGCAGTCCGAAACTGACCAACAAACCCAACTACGTTTGCTTCAGCGCCTAATAGATAATCTTGAGATAAAATCAAATCGTTAAAGTTAGCTTTTGCTTGTAGGACAATTTAAATTAAATTTTGTGAGGGAGGGGAAAGCATATTAAATATACAAAATATATCCAAAAAGCGATCAATCCAAGCCGATGTAGATGGAATCCCCACAGATTTGGTCGAAGTTAAAGTCTTTGAGTAGAATTGCGCATAGACATACTGTTCACTTGAAACCAATATGAGTGTTGGGGTAAAGTTTTTTCTATGATGATAAAAAAACGTCGAAACATAGATAGTTTACCGTGGTAGTTTATGTCGAAGCGGAGGGGGAATAAGCTATAATAAAATGCACTACCACATGAGGTGAACCGATGAATTATGCTGTCATTATGGCAGGAGGAGCTGGCACGCGGCTTTGGCCGATTTCACGCGAACGCTTGCCCAAAACGGCTTTAGCCCTTTATAGTAACCAAAGCATGTTTCAGATTACGGTCAAACGCTTAGCGCCGCTGTTTTCCCCACAACAAATAATCGTTGTTGCTGGGGCAGAGCATGCTGCAGTCTTAGCTGAGCAAGTTCCAGAGATCCCAGCCGAGAACTACATCCTCGAACCCGAAGGTAGAGGCACAGCTCCGGCTATTGCCTTAGCGGCAATTCATCTTATTACGAGAGATCCTCAAGCTTCGATGGCAGTGCTTACAGCCGACCATTTCATCGGAAAACCGAAAATATTCCGACAGGCGTTAGCAGCTGCCCTCACTGTAGCACAAAGTGACTACTTGGTCACATTAGGAATTACCCCAAATTCGCCATCAACAGAATATGGCTACATTGAGCAAGGCGAACATTTCATAAACATAGATGGCTTTGAAGTGCTGAAAGCTAAGCGCTTTGTAGAAAAGCCTGACCTTAATACCGCCCAAGCCATGCTCGAGGCAGGCAATTACTGTTGGAACAGCGGCATGTTTATTTGGAAGGTCAGCACGATCCTCAAGGCATTTGAAACGTTTATGTCTGAGCTCTACCAGCAGGTGTTAGCGCTCAGACAAACGATTGGTACCAAAGCATACTTCGATACCTTAGCTCAGGTCTGGCCTGGTATAAAAAAGCAAACCATCGATTATGGCATTATGGAAAAAGCCGAGCGCGTAGCTGTTTTACCTGTTGATATCCAATGGGCAGATGTGGGCAATTGGGCAAGCCTCAGGCAACTATTACCTCAAGATGAGCATGGCAATGCTATTCGGGGGGAGGCAATGCTTTTGGACTGCCAGAATAATCTGGTATTTGCTGATAAACGCCTGATCGCTGCTATCGGATTAGAGGATTTGGTGGTCGTGGATACCCCAGATGCTTTGCTCATTTGCCACAAAGATCGCGTCCAAGAAGTACGCCAGGTCGTTGAGCGCTTAAAAGAGAATGGTAGACAGGATTTGATCTAAACCTTGTTTACGGAGCCGGCACCATAAATTTGCTTAAAGACTGACCCTTGACATAAAATTAGCCTAATGAATCAGCAGTCTCTTTACCAAAAAATAAAATCAAATCCTTTTTACATTCTTGCAGTCGTTCTTATTGTAATTGCTGGAGTTTATTTTATTTACCATTGGTTCCAAAAAGACAACCGAAACCAATTTGCCAGCCCTGACGATATTGAGCGTATAAGTGTGGAGGATGCCTATCAGGCAGTTCAGAATGGCGAAGCCGTCCTCGTAGATACACGCCCCCTTAGTGGGTATATATCAATGCATGCCGCTGGTGCGATTAGTTTACCTTATGATGTTGTGGCACAAAACCTAGTAACCATTGATCCGGACCGATGGTACATCCTTTATTGTACCTGAGCAAATGAATATACAAGCGCCCGGGAGGCGCTGTTGATGTTGCAAGCCGGAGTTAAGCGCGCCAATCCCATGGTAGGGGGGTTAGGCGCTTGGATTCAAGCAGGCTACCCGACAGAACCGTAAAAGAAAAGTTCCCTGATGAACACAGGGAACTCAAAAACCTCTAATTCTATCGCGGCTTAGATTTAACAATCATAATAGTTTTCGATTTCAAATGGGGTAGGGTGCTGGTTGACGTTTTCAGCCTCTTTAAGTTTTGCGTTTTTCCAGGTCTGTATAAGCGTATCATCAAAAATGCCGCCAACCTTAAGGAATTCTGAGTCACTCTCGACAGCTTGCATTGCTGCTTCCACAGAGGTGGGCAGAGACTTGATCTTGGCACGTTTTTCCTCTGGCCAATCGAATATATTCTCATTAATTGGTCCAAAACCTGCTTCGGTCGGGTCAATTTGATGTTGGATGCCATCGATCCCAGCTAATAGCATAGCAGCCATAGAGAGATATGCGTTACCCGTAGCATCTGGCGGTCGGAATTCCATGCGCACAGCCTCGGGGGCGGTTGCATACTTAGGAATACGGATAGCTGCACTGCGGTTGCCGGCTGAAAATATGGCTTTAACTGGCGCCTCGAAGCCTGGCACGAGGCGACGATAAGAATTTGAGCTAGGATTGGTGAAAGCCATGACCGCCGGTGCATGGGTGAGCAATCCACCGATGTAATGCATTGCGATTTGACTTAGCAAAGAAAAACCCTCTTGATCATAGAAGCAGTTCTTATCGTTTTTTTGCAAAAGCTGATGATAGTGTGTACTGCTGCCGGCTAGCCCGTAGATGGGTTTGGGTAAAAAGGTAGCAGTTTTGCCCGCAAGCATTGCAGTCATCTTGACTACATACTTAATCAGGAGCGCTGCATCACCTGCTTGAATGATACCCAGCAATGGCGTTTCGATCTCAGATTGGCCTGGACCACCTACCTCGTGATGATGATATTTTACAGGAATGCCCATTTTTTCGAGGGTCACGACGATTTGGTCGCGAAGCTCAAAGTAGTTATCACAAGGGGGAGCGGCATGATAGCCGTGATTATCTGGTAGTGCATAGCCATTAGGGTTGACCAGATCTCCCCAGTTTGCTTCGCCAGAGTCAAATTGGCATAAGCTCAGGGATGGGCTGTTTTTCAGAGTTACACGGTCGAAAATGTAAAATTCGAATTCAGGTCCCCATAGGCTGCAATCGGCAATGCCGCATTCTTGCAAGTACTTTTCACTGTGTTTGGCTATTTCCCTTGGGTCAAACTGATATCGTTCTTTGGTATCTGCTTCAAAAATGTTGCATAAAAACGCCAAAGTTGGCTGTCTATGGAATGGGTCGATAAAACCCGTGGCGAGATCAGGCTTGAGCACCATGTCGCCAGAGTGCACGTGTTTAAACCCCACGCTAGAGCCATCGAAGCCGACCCCTTCAGACATAAGCTTGGCTGTGAATTCTCGATTTGTGATGGTCAAGTGGTGGAGTTGACCCCATAGGTCACCATAGAGCAGATCGATAAGCTCGATACCGTTACCACGAATGAAAGCCAATGCGTCCTGAAAATTTGAGAACATGAATATCCCTTTCTTAATTGAGGTGAGCTGTGTGTGCCCTAAATTATACCCTAAGCAATTTTTCCCTTTTTGTAAGAAGGATAGGAGAAATTTAATGAAGATTTACCGTAGGTGAGCAGGAATGGAATCTGAAATTTGACTCCCAATAAAACTTTCAAGCAATCCAACACATGAAGGGCACTTTTTTGAGCCCATAAATAATCATCGCGCTTAGGCTGAAGGCAAGAAATGTCAGTAAAGGCACAGAGATAATAGGGTTAAAGCTAAGCGCTGTGATGTGAAAGAGTTTGTCCAAGCCGAAGAGAACCATTGGATGAATAAGGTAGACGCCTAAGGTTAACCTCGCCACCGTAGCAAATGCCTCTTTCATCTGAACGGAAAACGAAATCTGGCTGACTTTGCTTTGGAAGAGCCAAAAAACAGGTACTGCCA
>Ga0255340_1004572_pt1 | contig 13341 bp, 17 predicted proteins | sample wastewater_treat_7_FD_192417 | JGI IMG/M metagenome (GOLD analysis project Ga0255340, IMG submission 192417) | Wastewater microbial communities from Lulu Island WWTP, Vancouver, Canada - plant10 | ecosystem: Engineered > WWTP > Wastewater > Unclassified | place: Canada: Vancouver, British... | reverse complement strand
CACGTGTCCGAACCTGACGCCTTCACCCTGACCCTGGAGCGCGACCCCGGCTTGCGGGCCACCGTCGTGGCCATCGCCCTCTTCGACCGGTCGCCCGACTGGGAGCGCCTGGTGGGGCGAATGGAGCGGGCCACCCGACTGGTCCCCACCTTCCGCGAGAAACTGGAGCGGACGCCGTTCGGCCTCGCCACGCCTCGCTGGGTCCCGGACCCCGACTTCGACCTCAGCTGGCACCTGCGACGGGTGCGCCTGCCCGCCGGCGGTGATCTGCCCGAGCTGCTCGACCTGGCTCGCACCGCGCACATGGCGGCATTCGACCACGACCGGCCCCTCTGGGAGTTCACGCTCGTCGAAGGGATGGCGGACGATCGGGCGGCACTGGTCCTGAAGGTCCACCACGCCCTCACCGACGGCATCGGCGGCATCCAGATCGCCGCCCACGTCGTCGACCTCGAGCGCGAGCCCGAAGATCTGGGTTCAGCGCCGCCAGCTCTGCCTGGCACCTCCAACCTTCCGTTCGCCAGCGTGGCCGAGGCCCTGATCCACGACGCCCGCCGCCTCGCCGAGCTCGGTCGGGCGGCCGCCGCCGGAGCTCCCGGCGCCGCGCTCGCCGCGCTGCGCGACCCCATCGGCGCCGCGTCCGGCGCCGCGGCCGACGCCCTGTCGGTCCTGAAGATGGTCCGTCCCGTGATCGACACCCGCTCGCCGGTGATGCGCGGGCGAGGGTCGCGCCGGCACTTCGAGCTGCTCGACGTGCCCTTCGCTGACCTGCACGATGCCGGAAACGAACTGGGGGGCTCGCTGAACGATGCGTTCCTCACGGCGCTGGCCGGTGGCCTCCGCCGCTACCACCAGCGGCACCTCGCCTGCGTGGCCCAGCTGCGCGTGACGATGCCGGTGAGCATGCGCTCCGAGGCCGATGGCGAGGGCGGCAACCACGTCACCTTGGTCCGCTTCGACCTCCCCGTCGGCATCACCGACCCCGCGGCGCGGCTGGCCGCCGTGCACGCGGTCTGCGATGCCGAGCGCCACGAGCCCGCCCTCAACCACTCCGATGGCATCGCCACCGTGCTCAACCTGCTGCCGGTGGGCGTCACCGCCGGCATGCTCCGCCACGTCGACCTGCTGGCCAGCAACGTCCCCGGCTTCGATGTTCCGGTGTACGTCGGCGGCGCGCTCGTCGAGGGCTTCTACCCCTTCGGCGCGACGTTGGGCTCGGCGGCCAACGTCACGCTGATGTCGTACCGGGGCACCTGCAACATCGGGATCGTGACCGACGTCGATGCCGTTGCGGATCCGGAGGCGTTCCGCGACTGCCTCGCCGAGGGCTTCGCCGAGGTCGTGCAGGCTCGACGCACCAACTGAGGCCCGCCACCGGAGGCCGACAGCCCCGAGAACGACGAAACCCCCTCGTGAGAGGGGGCTTCGGGCGAAATCTGTGAAGCGCGCTTGGAGGGACTCGAACCCCCAACCTTCTGATCCGTAGGCGGTCCCGACGGGTCCGTCTGATGTTGTCGCCTGCCATTCTGCCAGCTCACGAGCGATTCGCCATCCGGCGAATCCCGCAGAATGCGACCCGATCCGCCTGGGAGATTGCCACGGGGATTGCCAAAGCGACCGGCCCGCACAGGTCCGGTGCAACACCCCTCGCCCAGAGTCCCCCAGGCAAGGGGCCCTCACCAGTCAGTCACGCGAACGCGTACAGGAGGTAGAGCAACCGACCTAGGAGGTCACCATGAGCGAGACGACCCGACTCGAGAAGACGGAGAGCCGCAAGGGCATCCGGATCTTCATCAACGACAACCCGTACTTCGCACCCGAACCGGCGATGACGGGGGCCGAGATCCTGGCCATGGCGGGCCTGCCGAAGGAGAACCAGCTATTCCTGGATGTTCCGGGCAACAAGGACGACACGCTCGTCGCGGCTGACTCCACCATCAGGCTCCGGCCCGGGATGAAGTTCTACGACGTCCCGGTCGGCACCTTCGGGTGAGCTCCGTCCGACCTGGCGAACTCGAAGATCTCGGAAAGCTGTTCGCCGAGCCACAGCTTCTCGACATCCCCGACGGCTCGCAGCTGATCTACCTGCCATCGCTGGTGGTGCCGTCGGGGTGGTCGGCGTCGAACGTTGACGTCTGGTTCGCCATCCCGGTGGGCTACCCCGCAGCACGGCCCGACTGCTTCTGGGCCGCTGGCGATCTGCGGCTCGAGAACGGGACCATGCCGGCGAACACCGGGCTCCAAGCACTCCCCGGGCTCGGCCAACAGGTCGTGTGGTTCTCCTGGCACGTCTCGAGCTGGTCGCCCACATCCGACTCCCTCAGCACCTACGCCCGCTTCATCCTTCGGAGATTCCACGATGCCCGCTGAACTGCGCATGACCGCCACCCACTACGGCACCCTTCATGACCATCTCCTGCGGGACGACGCCGAGCACGCGGCGATCCTGATCTGTGGGGTGAACGAACCACGGAACGAGATCCTGGCCTGCCGAGAGGTCGTGCTCGTCGGTGACGAGGACCTCGACGAGGGTTCCGGTCGCCTGTTGTTGCACGTCTCGCCCCTCATCATCGCCCGCGCCGCAAAGCGCGCCGCACAGGAGGGCCTGACCGTCGTCGTGTGCCACTCCCACCCGTTTCCAGGACCTGTCGAACCGTCCATGATCGATCTGGACACCGAACTCGAACTCTGTGGTCGAGTCTTGCCTGGCCGGCTTGCCGGGCGACCCGCTGGCGCGCTCATTCTCGGGCCTGACGGATACAGCGGACGCCTCTGGTCCAACGGCACGCCGACGCCTCTTGCCCTCAGGGTCAATGGACGAGCAGTCGCCTCGCCCGGCATCGGTGATGAGACCATGCCCACGGATCAAGACGCTCGGCATCTCCAGATCTGGGGCCGACGCGGCCAGAGTGCACTTCGATCCTCGAGCGTCGCTGTCGTTGGCGTCGGGGGCACTGGTTCTCACGTTGCGATCCAGCTCGCCCACCTCGGGGTCGGGAACCTTGTGCTGGTCGACCCAGATGTGGTGGAGGCGAGCAACCTGAACCGGCTCATCGGCGCGGAGCATTCCGATGTCGGACGACTCAAGGTCGACGTGATCGCTGATGCCGTCCAAGGAATCCGTCCCGAGATCTCGGTGCTGGCCGTGGCGGAGTCCGTGGTCGAAGTCGATGGCGAGGCTCTCGCCGACTCGGACCTCATCATCTGCTGCACCGACGGCCATGGGTCGCGAGCCCTCCTTACCGAGATGGCCGCGCAGTATCTCGTGCCATTGATCGACCTGGGGGTCGAGGTCCAGGCTGCGGGTTCATCGACACGGGCGGGCGGAGGCGTCCGGGTCGTGCGGCCTGGGGATCCCTGTTTGCACTGCATGGGGATCCTCGATCCGGCGCTCGTTCGTGAGGAGTTCCTCACTGATGCGCAGCAGAACGACGAGCGCGAACGGGGCTACCTGCGTGGCTCGGACGAGCCGGCGCCGTCGGTGGTTGCGCTCAACGGGGTCGTTGCATCGCTCGCAGTCCTCGAGGCGCTCGATCAGCTTCTGGGACTGTTCGCTCGGACTCCAAGCAGGGTCCTCTATCGAGCCGAGGCGAGGTCCGTCACCACCGTTGAAGTGACCCGAGACAGCTCGTGCTACGTGTGCGGTGCGCACGGGCTGATCGGTATCGGAGCGGCGCGAAAGCTGCCCCGACGACCAAAGGAACCGCGCACGGAATCCGCGTGAGGTCTAGCTTCGTGATGATGGACGACCCGGCGATGCCCGCACTGGCCCCAGCGACCGACCTTCCCGGCGAGCCGTTGGAGAGCGGTTTCCGGCTTCGGCGATCTCGCGATGTGCCCGAAGCGACCCTTTCCGACGCCGCCCGAGAGCGCGTGTTCAAGAAGATGCAGAGCGTCGATGAGGCGCGGCTCCGTGCAGCCAAGGATGGCCACACCTCCTACGTAGGCTGACGAGACGGTGGAGTTCTCAGAATGGACGCCTGACGAGCCAGCGCGGATCATCGACCTTCGGCCGGACGGTGCGCTGCTCCGCCTGATCCGGTACTACGAGGGGACGCGCACCGCCGTCGTGCACGAGGTGTTCGGCCAGGCGTACACGCTGGGTGCTCAGACGGCGGTCATCGAGTTCCGGTACCTCGACCCCGACTACCGAAGCGAGCACAGTCGCTTCTACTCGACGACCTTTCGGCGGTACCCCTCCGTCGCCCACCGGATCCACTTCTTCTCCGAGCCACCTCCCGAAACGTGGCGCGACCCGGTTCGAGCGCTCGATTTCTCCGAACTGGAGGCGTCCTACCTCGGGTTCGTGGTCCTGCGTCCACTCGCCGGTGCACGGGTCGGACGTGCGGCGCTTGCCCCGCCGAGCGACTTGGGCGATCACCTGACCTGCGCGACGACCGAACGCGTCAACGTCTTCGGGATCCCCATGCGTGTCCGGAGCGCACCGTTCATGGCGCAGGACGCGCAGCTCGGCGTTTGCGCCCACATGACGCTCTGGGTCGCGGCGCAGCACCATCACCTTGCCTACGGCCGTGAACGACGGACCGCCGGTGACATCGCCGAGCTGATCCCGACGGACTTGGGTCTTGGGCGGCCGGCACCGTCGAGCGGACTGACCGTCGATCAGCTCGCTGCCGGGTGTCGCGCCCTCGGGCTCCCGCCCCTCGTGTACAAGTGCAGCGAGAAAGAAGACCTGCCGACCGGTGAGCAAATCCCGTCCATCGTTTGCCGGTACCTCAACTCGGGCATGCCGGTGATCGTCGCTGCCGGAGGACATCATGCGTTCACCCTCGTGGGCTACCGACGGGTCGATGCTGGCACCGATGACGAGAGAATCCACTTCATCCGACAAGACGACGAGTCAGGTCCGTACCAACTCGTTGAGGACTTCGCGCACGACAAGCATGGTGAGTGGGACTGGCTGATCGTCCCGCTGCCGTCGAAGGTGTTTGTACCTGGTGAGGTGGCCGAGAGCCTCGGTAAGGAGCGCCTGCTGCAGACGGCCGGGAACTCCGGAGACCCTGCGTGCCAGCCAATCGTGGCTGGCGCCAACGCGGAGCCGCGGGCCATCAGCTTCCGTTCGACGGTCGTGCGATCGAATCGCTTCAAGGCGAGCCTGGACAAACGAGGGTTCGACACGAAGGCTGCTGCGCTTTACCGAAGACTGCCCCTACCGCGGTGGGTATGGGTGGTCGAGGCAATCCAGCGGGAGGAGCGGACGGCTGGCACGCCCGCTGTTGTGGCCGAAGCGGTCATCGATGCCACCGACCACAGCCGAGACCCGCACGTGCTCGCATGGCGGGTTCCCGGATCGCTGTGGACCTGGTTGCCCGACCAAGACAAGGTCGGTGACGCCGACCTCGACCCCCATGATCTCGTGGACAGCATCGCCCGTTACACCTCGGAAGAACCGCTTCCAGCCCAGCCCACCTGACCGACCTGTCACAGCGACGCGTATAGAGAGCGGAGGTGCTCGTGAACGACGACATCGAAGCTGAGCTCGTGAGGAAGGCCAAGAGCGGTGACCCCAGCGCCGCCCCATTTCTGGTCAGCTTCTGCGGCGAACGTCTGCTGGGCTACGCCAGGTCCCACGCCCCAGACCTGTCCGACAGCGACCGCGAGCAGATCGTCGAGCTTGCAATCGAAGCCGGGGTTCGAGCGATCGCCAAGTTCGACCCAGAGCGCGGCACCCTGTTCTCCTGGTTTCGAACGCAGGTGCGCTTCAAGACACTCGGCTGGCGACGCGCCATCCCCGCGGCCGATGTCCTACCGGACGAGATCGAGCAGCCCGAACCGCTCGCCCGTGAGTCGCCGAGGGCCGACGCCCTCCGCCGAGCGATCGCCCGCCTGGATCGTCCTGACCAGATCATCCTTGCGCTCCGGACTGGCGAAGGAATCGACTACGGCGAACTCGCCCAACGCCTCGAGATCTCCGAGGCGGCGGCACGACAGCGACACAGCAGAGCGCTCAAGCGCCTGCACGTCGAGGCCACGAAGGAGCCAGATCTGCAGGATCTTGCTCAGAACGAGGTGGATGCATGACACAAGAAGGAGGTAACCCATCGGTGAACCCCACACCGGAAGAGGCCATTGAGGCCCTGATCGCAGGAACCGGGCTGGATCTGTTCTCCGCCGACATCCGCGCCGAGGTGGAGGACATCCTCAGCGTCGGTCAAGCGTTGGAGCCGGAGGCCCGAGGTCGGTTCGTGGACGCTGCCAATCGTGGCCGCCGACACGCCAGCCTGAGCTCCTCCGCGCTCGAGGTGGTCTTGTTCAACCTCCGACGCGAAGGCGACCAGGATGCCGACGACATCGCCGCCAAGGTGCAGATCGATGCGGCGGCCATTCGGGCGATCGAGCGTGGCGACCGAACCATCACCAGCGAGCCCGCCGAGAAGATCGCCACCTGGGCCCTGAACTTCGATCTCGATCGCGAGCTGGTCAGGCTCTCGCTGCGGCACAGTCTCGCCAGACCAGCGAACGCCGGCAGCTACGCACAGGGTCGGGAGCTTCCTGTTCCGACCGACGGCGAACAGTTCATCGAAGACGTTCTGGCGGCATTCGATCGCCAGGTCGGCTCATCCCCCGCGGAGTAGACCTGGATCGGCGCGGGCCTTCTCCAGACCGCCCGCTGAAATCTGCAGACCGCCGCGAGCGATCCGATCGCCCTACCAATCAGGCAGCTCGCCAACTGGTACGAACGAACCGGTCGTAGCCTCGACGAGTCCGAACAGCCCAGACCCCTCGTCGAGCAGAGGCTCCCAGACCCCCGGGCGCGGGGCATCGATTCCCTCCGATAGCAGGATTTCAGGCGCTTCGGAACTCATCGGGGAGCGATGGTGGCGAGTAGTTCCCAGTTGGGCTTGCCGGCGTAGAGCAGGACCCGGACTCGGTAGTTCGCGAAGCGGGTGAACCCGAACCCGATCCGCTTGATGCGCTTGATCAAGTTGTTCGCCGCTTCGGTCGGTCCGTTCGAGACGCGTGCGACGTGCCACGCCGAGATCTGCGCCGACCACCGCACGATGGTGCGGCCGAGCTGGCGGACCTCGGGCGGGCACTCGCGGTCCTGCAGATCGACACCGAGGCGGGCCACGAACTGGGCGGCGAGCCCGGGGTCGTCGATCGTGTAGATCTCGCGCACGACCTCCTTCGCGTGCCAGGCCATGCGGACCTCGCCGCGTGGGTCGCCGGCCTCGAGCAGACCCATCAGCTTGGTGCGGCCGCGGTCGTCGAGACGTTCGTCGGCCTTGGTGAGCAGCCGGCGGCTGCGGTAGAGCGGGTCGTGCTTGTGGCCGCGGTGGCCGAGGGTCTCGTTCTGGACCCGGCGACGGCACTCGTCGAGCTTCGAGTTCGCCAACTTCACCAGATGGAACGGATCAGCCACCTGCAACGCGTCGGGCAGCATCGTGTCGAAGACCTTGCGATACGGCCCGGACAGATCGAGGGTCCCGACCTTGATCCGGTCGCACCAGGCGGTGCCTCGCTCGGCGAGCCAGGCGCACGGGGCTGTGGCGTTGCGGCCTTCGACGACATCGAGGAGGTGTCCGGCGCGGACGTCGACGATCGAGGTCGACCAGCGTTGGGTGCGCCACGGGCCGACCCTCGCGAAGAGCGTCTCGTCGAGACCGAGCGCGGTGGTCTCGCCGATGCGGCCGGGGTCATCGACCAGCTCAGTGCCGAAGGCGATAACGGTGTCGTTGATCGTGTGCCAGTCACAACCGAGCTCGACCGCGATCTCGTTCACCGTGCGGCCGAGCCTCCCGACCTGTTCAGTCACCCACCGGCCGGCCCGGTCAGTCATCACCAGCCGGGGCGCGGCGATCGCCCGGTCTTCGCCGGTCCACGACCCCGTCGAACACGACGGTGAAGGGCACGACCACCGGTGCTTGCGCCACACCAGCCTCGCCGGCCGGCCGAAGCACGGCAGATCGACAAGCTCGACCGGTGGACGGCCCTTGCTCCAAGCCGGCGTCGCGCACTCGGCACACACCGGCCGGGCGACGCGTTGCTCGACGTGGACGCGGATCGGTTGGGCGGGTTGGTCATCGACGCCGAGGACCGTCACGTCGGGCAGTCCGACGAGACGCTCGCACATGCGCGTAGCGTTGGTCTCCACAGGGGCTCCGGAGGCTCATGGTGTAGGAACCCCGATTCTCCGAGCCCCTGTCCCGCGCCCGGTGGACCCCGAAGAATCTGACGTGCCGAGGTAGCGGTCGAGCTCGGGCGGTGCCCTCGCGTGGTTCACGCGCTCACCGGTCAGACCACGGTCAGCAGCTCGGCGAGCTCGGCGATGCAGGGCACCGACGAGTGGTCCCCCGCCACGGCACAGGCGGTCGCCGTCGCAACGTGGATCGTGCGCATCCCGGCGGCGGTGGCGCCGCCGACGTCCTCGGTCCAGTTGTCACCGACGAACAGGATTCGATCGGGGTCCACGCCGGCATGGCCGAGGACGAGCTCAAAGATGGTCGGGTGGGGCTTGCGGCGACCGACCTCGGCCGAGCACACCACGAAGTCGAAGAGCTCGGCGATCCCGTTGGCCTGCAGGTGCCGGTCGAGCCCCCAGTCCCAGTTGGAGCAGACCCCCAACCTCAGGTGTCGGCGGCGCAGCTCGCGCAACACGTCGGGGACCCCGTCGAACACCGCGAACGATCGGCTGTAGCGCTGGTCGTCGACGTGGTCGAGCAGCTCGCCCCGCCCGGGGTCACCGATTCCGCAGCGGACGAACAGGTGCTCGAGCCGGTCCCGCTGCCACTGCCGGTAGGTCGCCTCCGACACCGACTGCCCCTCGTGAAGCGCAGGGTGCTCGGACTCCCACTCACGCAGCGCACCTGCGTCGACCACACCACCAGCGCCCTCGATCAGCTCGGGGATGCGGGGCCAGAAGTCCTCGTCGTTTGGCGCGCCGAGCGTGGCGTACCAGTCGAAGACCACCACGTCGATGCCGTCCACCGGCCCAGTCTTGCCGACGACCTCGAACCGATCCGAGCAGTTCGACGCCGGTCAGGGCGATGCGATCGCGCTGGTGCCATCGCCGCGCACGAACGACGGAGGCCATCACTACCCCGCACCTTCACTCCCCGTTGAAATCCGAAGAGCCGCTTTGCCTCGGCGGCTGACCTGGCCGACTTCTACCGGGATGGAGTCATCTACCCGAAATCGTTCTGCCCATATCCTTCGGACCTCAATAGAAGCAGCACACCCACGACGCTCACACCCAACGACGAGCACTCCGTCAACTACCGCTCGCAGGATGACAAGCGGGTGGTCCGCTCCAATCCCGAGCTTGGCGAAGAACGGGTGGGACCCGGACTTCTTACCGAACGAGGCTTCGAGGGCCGGGGGCCCTTGGATTCACCCATCGGCGCTGACCGATTCGCTGAGCTTGCGGGGACCATTGAGGAGATGGCCGAGAGCCCGGAGCGATCGGCGCTGGCAGACACCCTCGGTGGCCTTGAAGGGTTCGCCCGATTGCAGACGGTTGCACGCCTGATTCTTTCTGCCGAGGCTGTTCCGCTACCTCTGCCCTCGCCCACTGCACCGGACCTGCCCACCGTCATGAAGTTCTCCTAGCCATGGCGGGGCGCTATCTGCTCGACCGCGTCAGAGCCCTTGCCACCGTCGTCGGGTGCCAGGTCGTCTCCCCACGCTTGGTCCGGTGACCCTCGTCGGATAGCAACACGGCGATACCGCGGACACTCATACCCTCCTCGTGGAGTTGCCGTATCCGGGCCAGGGTGCGCTGCTCATCCTCGTCAACGGTCAACTCGCCGTCGGCAGACCTGAGACCGAACGGGGGCGATCCGAACGCGTAACCGCCCTTCTCAGCCTTGCGCCGTCGACCCGACCGGAGGCGAAGGGAGATCATCGACCTCTCGTATTGCGACACAGCGCCGAGCACCTGGCGGATGAGCGTTCGGGAGGGATCGTCGGGGTCGTCGCCCAGATAGCCAGCTTCCGCGGCACTCGTTGAGAAGAGTTCGCCACCCATTCGGCGGATGTCCGCGAGGAGGGTCTCCTGCAGCACGAGGTCGCGGGCGAGTCGATCCAGGCGGTACACGACGATGCCCGTCACCTCCCGGCGGCGCACAAGGTCGAGGGCATCGGCGAGAGCGATCCGTGTATCGAGCCCGTTGGAGCCCGAGATGCCTTCGTCGGCGACGAGCCCACTCAGCCTGTAGCCGCTCTCCTTGGCCCACTTGGTGATCGCCTGGCGCTGGACATCGAGGCCGTGGCCCTCCTCGGCCTGGCGGTCGGTGGAGACGCGGAGGTAGCCGACGACCTTCGGCTTCGACTCCTTGCTCATGGTCCCCAGTGTACACATCTTCTGTAATAAACGTTACACCCGAGGTCAGAGCCTTGGGAGCAGCCCCGTACTAGAAAGACGGCGTGGCGTCCCCTCCGAAGTGTGCGTGCGGCCTTTACGCCATCGGCGAGTGCGTCGACTGCGATAGCCCTCTGTGTGGTGACCACGGCATCCGGGGCGAGGAAAGGTTCAGGTGCGACAAGGATCATCGTGCGTGGGAGAAACGCGCCAAGGCTGCGCTTCGACAGACCCCGGAGTACCAAGCGCGAGCGCAGAAGCGTCGCGAGAAGCGGGAAGAAGCGGAACGCCTCGCTGCTCTCCGCAAGGCGACCGAGGATCGTCGCGCCGCTGCGGCGGAGGCCAAGGCCCTCCAAGACTCGCAACGCGCCCAGGCAGCGGCGCAGGCAGAACTCGAACGCAAACGCCAAGCGAAGGTGGCTTCGGCAGCCGAGAAGGCTGCCCGGCGCAAGTGGTTCGAGGCGGGATTCACCGACGATGAGACCAAGCTGTGGCGCAGGCATGGGGTGCGACTCGACGATGCACTCCTGAATCGCCCTGGGTTCGTTGGAGGCTCCACACCTTTGAAAGCAGGATGGAGCCATGGCAGGAGAGAAGTCACCGGGGAAGCCGACGACGCGTCGCTACTCCGACACCGAGAAGGCCCAAGCGGTCCGGTTGGTTCGCGAGCTGCGCAAGGAACTCGGCACTGATCACGGGACGGTGTACCGGGTCGCGAACCAGCTCGGGTACGGCGTCGAGTCGGTGCGGGCGTGGGTTCGCCAGGCCGACGTCGATGAGGGTGCGAGGCCGGGGACCTCGAGCGATGAGGCAGCGCGGGTGAAGGCGCTCGAGCAGGAGGTCAAGGAGCTCCGTCGGGCGAACGCGATCTTGAAGTCGGCGTCGGCTTTCTTCGCGGCGGAGCTCGACCGCCCACATCGTTGATCGTCGCCTACGTCGACGGGCACAAAGAGGAGTTCGGGATCGAGCCGATCTGCGAGGTCATGCAGTTCGCCCCCTCCACCTACTACGCCGCCAAGACCCGCCCCCTGTCGCAGCGGGCGATCCGCGACGCCGTGATGAAGGTGGCGATCGTGACGGTCCACCAGGCCAACTACGAGGTCTACGGGGTCCGCAAGATGTGGAAGGCGATGCGCCGTGCCGGTGAGGACATCGGCCGCGACCAGGTCGCTCGCCTGATGCGCGAGCTCGGCATCGAGGGTGTTCGTCGTGGTCGCAAGGTCCGCACCACCCGCGCTGATGAGAAGGCCAACAGGCCGCCGGACCTCGTCGAGCGCCGGTTCGTCGCCGAGCGGCCCAACGAGCTGTGGGTGACGGATCTGACGTATGTGCCGACGTGGGCCGGGATGGTTTACGTGTCGTTCATCACCGACGTGTTCTCACGCCGGATCGTCGGCTGGCGGGTCGCGTCGAACATGCGAACCGACATGGTCCTCGACAGCTTGGAGATGGCCCGCTGGGCACGCGGGACCCGCCTCGACGGCCTCGTGTGCCACAGCGATGCCGGCAGCCAATACACGTCGATCCGCTACACCGAACGCCTCGACGAGATCGGCGCAACACCGTCGATCGGATCGGTCGCCGACTCCTACGACAACGCGCTGGCCGAGACCGTCAACGGCCTCTACAAGAACGAGGTGATCCACCGGCAAGGACCCTGGCGCGACGTCGACGCCGTCGAGCTCGCCACCCTCGCCTGGGTCCACTGGTTCAACACCGAACGGCTCCACAGCTCCCTCGGCGACATCCCGCCGGCAGAGTTCGAAGAGCACCACTACCGTCAGCTCACCGGCACCGGCGAGCTGGTCGAAACCAAATAGCCCGAGCCTCCATCAAACCCAGGGCGATTCAGTGGATGAAGAAGGCGGCCGTCGATGCTGGCGAGCGGCCCGGTGTGACGACGACCGAGTCGGCGGAGAACCGTGAGTTGAAGCGCCGGGTCCGGTTGCTCGAGCAGGAGAACGAGGTGCTCCGTCGAGCAGCCGCGTATCTCGGCCAGGCGAACCTCCCAAAAGGTTGATGTACCCGCTCGTGCGCGAGCTCGCTGCTGACGGGATCCCCGTCACGGTGTCGTGTCGGGTACTCAAGTTGGCTCGCGCCGCCTACTACCGCTGGCTGAACGCGCCGTTCACCGACGGCCAGCTCGACGAGGCCTGGTTGGCGAACGCGATCTTCGACGCACACCGCGACGATCCCGAGTTCGGGTATCGGTTCTTGGCCGATGAGGTCCGCCTCGGCGATCACGTCGTGTCGGATCGGGTGGTGTGGCGGATCTGCCGTGACAACGGCTGGTGGTCGTGCTTCGGCAAACCCAAGAGAGGCAAGGGCTCCAAGCCGGGCGCGCCGGCCCATGACGATCTGGTGCGCCGGGACTTCACCGCGACGGCCCCCAACGAGCTGTGGCTGACAGACATCACCGAACACTGGACGCGTGAAGGAAAGCTCTACATGTGCGCGATCAAGGACGTGTACTCGAACCGCATCGTCGGCTGGTCCATCGACTCACGCATGAAGGCGCGGCTCGTGGTCGCCGCGATCGAGATGGCCGTCGCCCGCCGCGACGGCGACGTCGCCGGCTGCATCGTCCATTCGGACCGGGGCAGTCAGTTCCGAGCTCGGAAGGTCCACCGGGCTCTCACCCGCCACCAGATGGTCGGCTCGATGGGCCAAGTCGGCTCCGCCGGCGACAACGCCGCGATGGAATCGTTCTTCGCGCTCTTGCAGAAGAACGTCCTCGATCGTCGGGCCTGGGCCACCCGCGACGAGCTGCGCATCGAGATCATCACCTGGACCGAACGCACCTACCACCGCCGACGCCGCCAAGCCCGCCTCGGCCGGTTGACCCCAATCGAATACGAGATGATCATGACCCCTCAGACGGCAACCGCCGCCTGACTACCCACTGTCCCCTCGACGCGCGGCAGTCCCACCTGACCGGTGGGTCGCTTGCCCTTCAGCCTCAGAGCGAGCCGAGCACCTCCTGCCACCAGCACGGGCGGAACGACCTCGGTGACTCTTGA
>Ga0255340_1004564_pt1 | contig 13363 bp, 11 predicted proteins | sample wastewater_treat_7_FD_192417 | JGI IMG/M metagenome (GOLD analysis project Ga0255340, IMG submission 192417) | Wastewater microbial communities from Lulu Island WWTP, Vancouver, Canada - plant10 | ecosystem: Engineered > WWTP > Wastewater > Unclassified | place: Canada: Vancouver, British... | reverse complement strand
GATAAGGACCAGCTTCCATTTCGATGTCGGTATACCCCTCGCGGTAAACCACATCCATGACGGTGGCGTTTTGGAGAAATGTTCCCCAAACGGAGACAGCTTTTTGATTATCTAAAACGGTTCCGAAGATAAGGTATGGTGAAACATCCGCAGCTTGGAAAGTATTATTAAACAAATAGGTGTTCTTACTATGTTCATCGTAAACGACATTTGGTAAGATCACATCGCCGCGTACACCGTTGAGGCTGGCAGCTTTCCCCATAATGTAAATCCCTAAAATATGGCTAGCATTTTCAGCGATCTTGGTGAGCAGGTGATATGCCCCAAAGCCTAAGGGGTAATCGATATTGACGATGATGGCATCGCTTTGCCTGAGGAATTCCCACTCCGCACAACCGGGTTTGGCACATGGCGCAATGCGCGGGTCGATGCTTTGCGTGTCCAGCTTAGAGAGATCAAACACTTGTGCTTCGACATCAAATGCATGCACACTAGGGAAACGATATATGCCGCGCTCCTTTTCGAAAGCGATTTGTTCTTGGATCAGAGCTTTACCTTTATGCGTAGATTGATACTTCTTCATGAGGTAATAGAAAAAGTTTTGCTGGCTTACCGGCACAGTTTGGTTTTTAATATTCTCCCATTCCTCGCGTAATGATTCTTGATCGGCTTCTTCGATAAAATCGATGAGTTCTTGTTGTTTGCTCAAGGCGAAGCCAGAAAGGATGTTTGCAAGGCTGTGTGTATTAGAGGAAACAAAGTATATGGGGCGGCTATTTATTTGGGGGTATTGGCTTTCGAGATTCTCCCACCAAATTTCCGTAGCCTTGCGGTAATCGTTGAGAGAGCCGCTGAGCAGTTGCAGCTGGAAGTTACTCCTCCGCGTGGCAAAGATCTCTAAAATCTGGCTGAACCGATCCTCATAAATCGAATACAAACGCCCTAAGTCTCCCACGGACATTTGCAAAAACTCTGCTAATTTTTGAAAAGCATTAGGCTGCGCGGGTGTCGCGGTCATATAAAGGTCGCGTGGGGTAAAACTAAGCAAATTATTGAGCTTATTCCACTCGATTTGGAGTGCTGTCAGTGTTGGCACCACATCGTCGATGTCGGAGCGGGAGGCAATGTAACAAGCCATCAGCTCACCGCCATCGTAAAAGCAGCGCCGCCGGCGGGCACGTGCCGCTACTTCTTTCCATTCTTCCACATCGCCATAACCGTGTTGGATGAAATTGGTCTTGGTTTGCCCAAGAATGATTTTTTTTACTTCAAAGATGCAATCCGGCAGACGCAACAAGCTGTAAATCAGTGCGGAAGTATCCGGAAAGGGGTCGCGGGCATAAGGATGCAAAGAGGAGTTGATACTTGAGTGGACTTCTTCCAAGGAGCGGATCTGGATTTCAGTCGTGGAGCGTAAAAGCGAATAAATCGTACGCAGGTAAAGGTCGATTTCTTCAGATGAGCGAATTGGAACAGTTCTTTCCATAAAATTTCCTATTATCTTAATTGGTGGAGTAATTCTAACATGTTGCAGCCCTGATTTTTACAAAAGCTATCTTATAATTGTTCATGGACGAGGTGTTAACAGACAAAGGAAATCTTACCGTAGTAAATATTGCATTAAGGATTATGCACCTTGGGAGAAGGAAGTAATGCTTTATCTCGTTGCAACACCAATTGGCAATTTGGGTGATATCACCTATCGCGCTGTGGAAACACTTAAGCAGGTTGATCTTATTGCCAGCGAGGATACACGTAAAACCAGTATTCTGCTCAAGCACTATGAGATTTCCAAGCCGCAAATTGCATTTCACGTGATAAACGAAGCCAAAATGACGCCTAAATTGCTCGAGCGGCTGAAAGCAGGCGAGAACATTGCCCTGGTTACGAATGCCGGCACGCCAGGGATTTCGGACCCTGGGTATTCTTTAGTGCACGCCGCACTCGAGGCAGGCGTAGAGGTAACCTCTATTCCAGGCCCTTCAGCGGTGATCACTGCGCTGACGTTAGCCGATTTGCCATTACACAGCTTTACTTTTAAGGGTTTCCCTCCGCATAAGGAGGGTCCCCGCAAACGCTTTTTGGAAATGGAGCAGAACTCCCCCCATACTTTGGTTTTTTATGAAAGCCCTTACCGTTTGTTAGCTTTTATGCAAAATGCTTTAGAGGTTTATGGCGACCGTCGCGCTGTGGTGGCAAACGACCTGACGAAGAAGTTTGAGCGAATTTATCGGGGTACGCTCAGCCAGATGGCCGAAGAATTAGCTCAAGCTCCCATTCGCGGAGAGTATTGCATTTGTATTGAAGGTAATACGGCTAAAAAGACAGGGGTGTGAGATCCTTTAGGTCCGAAAAAGCGTCTAAGTTTTCTTCTTTCTTAAGTTTGTTCGTGATCCAGTAGGTCACGGGTGTCATTACCACTTCTATAGCTACCTTGAAAAGGTAATTGGTCAGGGTGAGCGTAAGATATAGACCCCACGGGAAGACGCCTGTAAGCGAAGCGATTGCAATAAAAATTGCGGTGTCCACTAACTCTCCCACAATGGTGCTGCTAATGGTGCGCACCCAGAGTTGCTGACCTTGCGTGATGTGCTTGAGCAGCGCCATGATGATTGCGTTGGAGAAACTGCCGCCGAGGTAACCGAGGACGCTAGCTGCTACGATTCCTCCAGAGCTGATGCCGCCTAACACTAGGTCATAAGCCTCTTGACCAACATTTGCCTGCCAGGTAGCTTCGCCAGGGAGCTTCTGGATAAGCAAAAACATAAGGAAAGTGAATATCAGCCCGATAAAGCCGATCCAAATTACGCGGCGCGCACGTGCAAATCCATAGACTTCGGTTAGCACGTCTCCAAAAATGTAGGCAATCGGGAAAAAAACCGTACCCGCATCAAAAGCTAAGGGGATGCCCGCCAAAGAAACCTTCCAATCAATGATTTTTGCGGAGGAGGCAATGTTGCTCAACACCAGCACCAGGGTGAAAACCACCGTGATGATGTCCAAGTATTTAATGGGGCGCGATTCAGTTTCGGACATATTTTTGGTCACAGCCAAAGTATAACCTAATCACGGTATACTTCTCGGCATGACGAGACCAAGCAGCCTTAATCGCTTTTTCATCGACCCATCCACGATTTCCGGTGAGCGGGTGACCTTCCCCCCAGATCTTACCTGGCAAATTGACAGGGTCTTGCGCTTAGACGTGCAATCAGACCAAGTGTTGGTTCTGGATAACTCGGGTAAGAGTTACCTTGTGCAGCTATCAGGCTGGCAAGGTAAAACCCTCATGGGGAGGATTCTTGAAACTTTCCTGCCGGAGCAAGAAGACCCTTTGGAGCTGGAGTTAGCTTTTAGCCTGACCAAACGCGAAAAACTCTCCTGGATTTTGCAGAAGGGAACCGAATTGGGCGTAACCCGCTTTCGTCCTTTTGTGGCGGAGCGCAGCTTGGACCGTACCTTGCAGCCCGAACCGAGTCGGATGCTGCGATGGCGTTCGATCATTCGCGAGGCTGCAGAACAATCCCGCCGAGAGCGTTTAGCAGATATCGAAGCCCCTTCGCCTTTTGCAGAAATGCTCGAAGCATTGCCTCAAGATGGGCTCAAACTAATTGCTTGGGAGGGCACAAACTCAAAACAGCAGCTTTCGGCAGGTTTTCTTGCACAGGTTTCGGCTGAACCCGTTCGCTTGGTCAGTGTGCTGATTGGACCTGAAGGGGGTTTTAGCCCAGAGGAGGTGGACTTGGCAGAGAGCTTTGGCTTTATCCAGTTTTCTCTCGGCAGGCGCACCCTGCGCATGGAGACTGCTTGTTTGGCAGCATGTGCGCTCCTCACTAATCTACTCGAAAACCAAGCCTAATTCGAAAGCAGGCTGCGGCTGGGCAATAAGTTTCGCAGCCGCTTCGGAAGCGCCTTGCCTGCGCCTAAATTGCGCCCTAATTTATCCCGAATAGCCACCACAGTACCCATTTCGACGCCTTCAAGTGGCAACCCACGCAAATCAACGCCACTCAACCAATCTTGATAGTGTTCATCGGGCAAAACGAAGATGTTCGCGTTGAACGCATCCCCAAAGCGGCTCACCATTTCGAAAGAAAGCTCCAACTTGCTTCCAATCAGCTTACCCAGGGGAAAACCTAAAAAAGCATAAGGCAAGCTGCTAAAACGAGTGAGGTATTTCTCAGGGATGAGCCACACTTGCGCTGCCCGTTGGTAAAGCGCGCACTGATACGTCTCAAGTACCGCTGCTAAGTCGAAGTCGTATAGGCTCTGGACTTGCCTACACAGTTGGTTGGTTTGGATAGGTGAAAGCCTTATCAAGCCAGTGCCGGCAAACTCCCGGGTAGGCTTCTTTGCTTCTACGGTAGGCATTGTGCCAATTTTTTTGAGCAAGGCAGCAAAGAATCCATTCGTCCCCAAAAGATGTGGCCAGAGGCGTAGGCAGCCAGCCACCTGAGGGTCAAACGCCTTGCCATTGAAGTAAGTCAAGCCAGGCGCTTGAAGTTGGCGGGATGGGGTTGGATCAATCTGGATAACACCGGGATGGGCTTTGAGGAAGGCATCCAACACAGCTTCGTCTTCTTCCGGGGCGAGTGTGCAGGTAGAATAGACAATCTCGCCGCCGATATGCGTGGCAGCAACGGCTGACTCGAGCAGCGCAAGCTGCCGTGCTGCCAAACGGGAGCGCTCATCAGGGGTAATTGGGCGGTGCGGGTGGCTGGTTGAGACACGTAAACTTTCCATACTGCACGGGGCATCCAGCAAGACGCGGTCAAAAGTCTCAGGGAACCAAGCGCCCCATTTTTCTCCTGGGTAATTCGTGATGACCGTATTGAGCGCACCCCAGGTCTGCAGCACGACTTTTAGCGCTGGCAACCGGCTGGCGCTCGCGTCATTCGCCATGACTAAGCTATGATCTTGGCTACTATCCACGAGCTGCGTGGTCTTTCCACCCGGAGAGGCAGCCAAATCGAGGGTTAAGCCTTTGTTGGTCAATGGGGAAAAGAGCGAAACGGGCAGCATCGAGGCAGCGTCTTGCAGGTAATAATAACCAAGCCGATGCTCAACGGTTTGACTAGGAGGATTGTTGTAGCGTAACAGTTGGAAGCCCACAGAGCAAAATGGCACTGGTGAACATTCCCAACCGTACCAACCTGACCATTTTTCTAAGGCTCGCATTGGATCTTCGTTTTTGAGCAAATTAACCCGCAAGGCTATCGGGGCTGGCTCGTGGATAGTGGCTAATAAGGCGTGATAAGCTTCGGCAGAAAGATAAGGCTCGTAGCGTTGCAAGGCATCAATAGAGGGATCAGCAATGGGGTTTGTTGAAGTATTCATTGTTTATGTATAAAAAATATTAGCTCATTGCCAACTTGGGTTTGTTCTATCCCCCAAGGTAAGCCGGCGACTGCCTCTTGGATGAGTTGAGTGTGGTAGCTGACCAGTGAATGGTGCCGGCGTAAGTCTTCAGTTGGCAGACTGACGATAAACAGCTTTACAGGCAAAGCCTGAAAAAAAGCATGGTTGCAGCCAGGTGCTCGTTTTTCAAAACGATGTGCTTCCTTAAAGAAAAAAGCACAATCTGCAGGTTGAGCTGGTGGAGTGACGAGGATATCTTGATGGATGGCATGCGCAAAAGGGTATGCAAGAGCAAAGAACGCATTGAGGAAATCCACGCGTGGCTGGTGAATATCATAAGCCAGGAACTCTGTTTCCTTTGAGATGCCTAACCAAGGCAGGAGCAATGGATCTAGCGCGCAAGCCAGATCGAGGATGCGGTCAGGCATGCTGATATGCTCTCGTAGGACTTGGCAGAATGCCTCGATGTTGGGTATGCGTTCGCGCGTGGAAGCGTGTTTCTGCATTACGCTGAGTGCCCAGGTTTTCACTTGGTCTGGGGCGGGATTTGCATGAAAGAGTGCCTTCATCTGCTCAGTTTCCTGCGCATAGTCAATATTTTCTAAATAAGGCGCGATGACATTATGCAGCTTTTTGCGAAAGCGTTGGGTAACCTCCGCTTTACTGCCACCTAAGGCAGCTTCTGCTGCGAGCATTTCTTGCAGCATGTCTGCGGGCAAATCAAGCTCGCGGTATTTGTGCGAATTGCGTGTATTTTCAATAATCTGCTTGAAATCCGCTTGATCCATATTTCACCGTGAAAGCAAGAAAGCAATTTCAGTAGGGAAGGTGAAAGCCTCAACTTTGAAGTTTAAACCTTCAATCAGACGGTAAAAAACGGTAGTGTAGTTAGCTATCATGCCCTTTGATCTTCCGCCTAAGCTTTTCGCTGGATAAGAAACCAGGATATGTTCAGCTTGAATCCCTTCGAGCAAACGACGGCTGAGGGTCTTATCGATTTGATCCATGAGAGGTAAGGTCTTCAAGAGGAAAGCCACTTGAACGCTTTGGTCAGGGATACAGCTGGTGAGATCGCAGGGGAAAGCTTGCCCTTTAATTGAATAGCTCTTAAAAAAATGGTTCAAGAAATCGATCATTGGCTGGAGAACGTCACAAGCTAAGTAGGTGCAATCTTCTGCTAGAGGCATCCAAGGCAATGCTATTGGGTTCAGCCCACACGCTAGATCTAAAATAGAATGCACAGGACTGATGCTTGCCAAACAAGTGGTGTAAAAGTCCTCCAGGAAAGGCAAGCGTTCAGCAGTGGAAGCGTGCAAACGCAACATACGCCGGCAAAGCTCGCGTTTATCTTGAGTTGGATCCCTAAAAAGTGCGCTCCACTGCGCGTAGTCTACCTTTGCAGGAAGGTAAGCGCCGGTAAGCTGGTGCAATCGGCTGCGCACAGCTTTAGCACTCTCTGCCAAATCAGAGCGCTTTTCCAGCTCCTCGCGTGCAATCCGTTCTACCAAGGTGGGAGCGATCTGAGCGTATTTAGGGGATCGCTGCACGCTTGCGACCAATTGAGCAAGTTTTTCTGGGTTAATCTCTTGCATTCCGCAGGATCTCCATCAGCTGGGTCATAAAGCGCAGGTTATGCTGGCTGGCTAAGCGTTGGTAAGAAGCGTCTTTCATACGATATAGATGGTTCAGGTATGCTCCGCTATAGTGCTGGCAGGTTGGGCAGTCGCAACCTGGTGATATCGGTCCGGCTTTGCGCATATATTCGTCATCGCCAATGTAAACGTAACGGAACCAATCTGAATTAGGGCTTGGAACTGCCTCTTCTGACCTTCGGGCATATAAACGTCCGTGGCGGGCGTCACGCGTTGGCATGGCGCAATCAAAGAGCGCATAACCCAAGTGATAGCAAGTGTATACATTGAGTGGATGACCAATACCAAGAGCATGAATCGGGAATTGATTGGGAATAAGCTCGCGGGTATAAGCGAGGATGTCCGTTAGCAGCTGCGATTGGTCATCGAGCGGCCAACCGCCAAAGCCAAAACCGTCGAAGCCTATCTCGAGCAAGGCTTCAGCACAGCGTTTGCGCAGCTCGGGGTGTCCGCCACCTTGTATCACCGCAAAGAGAAGCGGTCGATCTTCAGAGGAGATCTGACGCGCTATTAATTGTTTATCGAACGTATCTTTGCAACGCTTTGCCCAGGTAATCGTACATTGCACGGAGAGCTGCTGTTCCTCGAAGGGGGCGTCTACATGCGTGCAGTCGTCTAAGCAAAAGAGCACATCAGCGCCAAAACTGAGTTGCAGCTGAATACTTTTCTCTGGCGTGAGAATCAACTTGCGCTGAGAGCCTTCTGGTCGAAAGATAATTCCATTTTCGTTCAGACTACCAAATTTGGGGTTTTGATGGATGAGAGAATAAGCTTGAAAGCCTCCTGAATCGGTCATGATCAAGTTGTCCCAATCAGAAAAGCGATGCAGCCCGCCCATCGCTTGAATCACCGAAGAACCTGGTTTCTGCATCAGGTGAAAGGCATTCATCATCACCCCTTGCACGCCAACTTCACTCAAGTCCGAACTCGTTAGGCTGCGCACGTATCCGAAAGTTGCATCGGGTAAAAAAGCCGGTAAAGGTAGTATATGTTGCCGAACTTGGAGAGTGTCCATGGAGTTAAAACAGCTTTTTCTGCGGACGGTCAAGGATCAAAATAAATTCAGCTTTGCGGTTTTGTGTTCTCGTAAGGATTTCATCGACCGGGCCGAGGTAAAGACGCTCTTCTGGCATAGTTAAGTCGCAAGCTAAGAAAATATTTTGCTTTTTACCGAATGTCTGTAGAACTTCCTGAAGCAATCTTTGCATCCGGTAAGGCGTATCCATCAATACAAGGGGATAATCGGCATGCTTCAATTGAGAAAGCTTCTTCTGACGCTGGTCGGTTTTGACGGGTAAAAAACCGATAAAGAGGAATTCTTCCAGGTCAAATGGGCAGACGGATAGCGCAGCCATCAATGAGGAAGCCCCAGGGAGGGGGGTGATTGCGATATTCATCTCATAAAGGAGCTGGAGGAGTTTTTTGCCTGGATCAGAGAAAACCGGCGTACCGCAATCGGAAATCAACGCTAAAGACTGACCCTGGGCAAGCATCAGTATAACTTCCTGAATCCGCTCTGCTTCGTTGTGTTCGTTGAGCTCTAAAAGTGGTTTCTCGATGCCAAGGCTTTTGAGTAAGCGCGAGCCATTTTTACGCTCCTCACAGAGGATAACATCTACTTTGGCAAGGGTTTCTACTGCGCGTGTAGTAATATCGCCAGCGTTTCCGATCGGTGTAGCCACTATGTGAAGCTTGCCGGCGGGCTTTGCGGTGCTAGAGTTTGCGTTCAAGGTCATAGCTAGGTATGATTATACCCTACGGGTACCTTACCCTACGGGTACTTTACCCTACGGATAGATATTATAGGAATACTATTAGTAAATTGGAAGCATACTTACTCCAGAGGCTGAAAATCATGCTTCAACATGAGGATGAATGAAAAAGTTTAGCCGTTTATCTCAAGTATCGCTATTACTCGCTGTTCTATTCACTGTGGATAAGCTCTTAGGGGTTGCGCGCCAGATGCTAATTTCACGGCAGTTTGGGCTTTCAGCGGAGTTGGATGTGTTCAACGCAGCCAACAACCTGCCGGATATGCTCTTCATGCTCATTTCTGGTGGTGCTTTGACAATCGCTTTTATCCCCGTCCTTACGGAAGTGCTGAACCAAGATGGCAAGAAGGCAGCCTGGGGGCTCTTTTCCAATGTGCTCAATTTAGTGTTTTTATTGACAGCAGTTATTGCAGTTATTTTCGGGATTTTTGCTCAACCTCTGGTGAGCAGCCAACTTGGCGTGGCGCCAGGCTTTTCCGCTGAGCAAATACAGCTTACTGTGCTCTTACTTCGTCTGAATTTAGTTGCCACTTTAGTTTTCTCGGTCAGTGGCTTGGTAATGGCAGGATTGCAAGCCAATCAACATTTTTTATTACCCGCTCTGGCGCCCATTTTTTATGATTTTGGCCAAATTTTTGGGGCAATCATTTTGGCACCAAGCGAGCCTTATCATCTCGGGAGTCTCACTTTGCCAGCTTTAGGCTTGGGCGTGGAAGGACTCGTTTATGGCGTTATTATCGGTGCCTTGCTGCATTTGCTCATCCAGGTGCCAGGATTGCTCAAATATCAGTTCCACTGGCAGCCGCGCCTCAACCTAAAAGAAGCAAACACCCAAAAAGTCCTCAAGCTCATGGGTCCGCGTGTATTGAGCATGCTCTTTATTCAACTTATTTTCGTTGTTCAGGATAATATTGCTTCGCGTTTGGCAACGGGCTCGGTAACCGCATTAACTTATGGCTGGTGGATTATGCAAGTGCCGGAAACACTCATCGGCACAGCGGTTGCGACCGCCGTGCTGCCAACACTCTCTGAATTTTTTAACCAGGGAAAAATGGAGCAATTTAAAACCCAAATTGAAAAGGCAGCCCGTGCTATGCTGACCCTTACCATTCCCATTGCAATAATTGCTACGGTGGTTATCTTGCCGGTCGTACAAACCTTGTTGGGCTTCACACTATCCGATGCTATGTGGGTAGCAGCAGTAACTCGTATATTCTTATTGGGGATTGTAGGGCATGCGCTCGTAGAATTGTTTGTGCGTTCGTTTTACGCGATGCAAAAGCCTCGCGTTCCCTTGTTTGGTTCAGCTTTGACGTTTGTTGTTTTCTTGGGTATTAGCTTGCTTCTGACGCCATCATTGCAAGCGGCTGGCATCGCTGCTGCTAACACCCTTGCTTATAGCCTTCAAGCGGTTTTACTGCTGGTATTGCTCAACCGACAGTTGACTTCAACGCAAAAACTTTCACCACAGCTTTGGCGGAGTATGCTTGCAGCGCTAAGTGGGGGTGTGGCTGCGGCTCTGGTGATGCGTTATCTGCCTGGGATGAGCGGGAATTTCATCGCTGCAATACTCGCAGTATTAATTGGAGTGGTCGCCGCTGGCGTGATCGTCCGTAAAGATTTACGTAATTTGGCAAACCTTTAACCTGAGGTATAATTTTCAGCCTATGGACATGAAAAATAACGATCAATCAAACGATATTAAGCAAACTCCTCAGGAGACTGAACCTATAAGCATTCCCCCAGAGGCAGTGGGGGAATCGGAACCCCCATTGGAACAACTCGTGGAGCAAAAACAGCGCAAAACGCCTTGGATTTTATATGCGGTGATATTTTTGATTTTAGCGCTGGTATTGGGGGCTTACTTTGGCTATCGTAATGGCATCGCACGCCGATTAGAGAAAGAAAAAACCACTGTTGTGCAGGTTGCCGCTGAACAGTATCAATTGGCTTTTCAGGATATTGCAGTGGGAAATTATGAAACAGCTAAAACACGTATTGAATATGTGATCAAGATTTATCCGCAATTTCCTGGGGCACCGGAGCTTTTACACGATATCCTCCTGAATCTCGAGCAACCGACGGCAATGCCAACTCCGATCGCAGAATTCACGCCCACACCCGCGGTAACCAGCACCCCAGATTTTCGCGCTGCAGAACAGATCTTTACGGAAATTCAGCAAGCAGTTGCAGCAAAACAGTGGGATCAAGCTATTCAAGATATTATTGCTATCCGCGAGGTCAATTATGACTATCGCAAAATACAGGTTGATGGTTTTTACTACATTGCCTTGCGGAACCGCGGTATTCAAAGGATCCAATCCGGACAGCTCGAGCAAGGGTTGTTTGACCTTGCCACTGCTGAACAGTTTGCCCCCTTGGATGGTGAAGCAGACGGCGTTCGCTCATGGGCACAACTTTACCTAAGCGGTGCCAGTTATTGGGACGTCAATTGGCAGCGCGCGATCGATATCTTTGCTCAAGTCAAGGATGCTTACCCTTATCTCATGGATTCTTCAGGCATGACCGCAATTGAACGTTATCGGGTAGCGCTTTACCTCTATGGAGATCAATTTGCCGCCTCAGGAGACTACTGTAAAGCCCACGAATACTATTTGCAGTCTTTAGCCGTAGGACCGAATCCAGATGTTCAAGCGACGGCGCAACGCTATGCAGAAGCATGCCAGAACATGCAGGCAACCCCTGAGCCAACCGAAGAGCTTACACCGATCCCAACTGAGCAAACACCCCTTCCACCCACAGAACCAACACCGGAACAAACGCCATAGCCATAAAACTAATCATAGAGTTGATCGCCTGACGATGTTTGCTCCGCCAGGCTTTTTTTATTTTCTGATTTCGATATAAGCTCTTTAGAGGACTTGTCCGAACAAATCATGCTGCATCGCAGCCGTAATGCGCACGGGGAGCATCTCGCCAACCTCACCCTTTCCTTCGGCAATTATCAGCCCGTCAATTTCCGGCGCATCACGATATGTGCGCCCAATCAAGACGCCATTTTCTTGGTCAACGCCCTCAACCAGCATGTTGAGCACTTTTCCGCGCAGTTTTTGGTTTTTTTGATAAGAAATGCCAGCCTGCAAGGTCATGAGTTCTTGCCGGCGGGCTTCTTTAACCTCTTGAGGGATTGGGTCGCCCAAGATTTGGGCTGGTGTACCAGCTTCCAATGAGTAAGTAAAGATGCCGACGTGATCAAACTGCATTTCCTCGAGGAAATCCTTCAGCAGACGGAAACTATGCTCAGATTCTGTTGGAAAGCCGACGATGAACGTAGTACGAATGACAAGGTCGGGCAGCTTGGCGCGCATCTTTGTTACCGTGTGCCGCACCCAATCTATATCGCTAGGACGGCGCATCATTTGCAGCACTTTAGGATCAGCATGTTGTAGGGGGATATCGAGGTAAGGCAGCAGCTGTGGATGTTCACCCATCATATCGATGAGGCGGTCGCTGATATAACCGGGGTAGGTGTAAAGCAGACGCACCCAAGGTACGTGAGGAATGGATGGTAATAGATCGGCGAGCAAACCTGGTAAGCCGTCGGTCAACCCAAAATCTTGACCGTAATCGGTTACATCCTGAGCAATAATGTTGATTTCTTGGATCCCAGCAGCTTGCAAAGCATATGCATCATTTAAGATGTCTTCTTTTGGTCTACTAGTCAGCGTGCCTTTAATGCCTGGGATGGCGCAAAAAGCACAAGAACGCCGGCAGCCATCAGCAATTTTGAGGTAGCTGCTCCCCCCCTGAATCATATAGCCAGGGAGTTCATAGTGATTAACAATATGTGCGTGCCCTGGAAAATAAATCTCGCTATGAGATTGAGGGTGCTCATTAAGCGCTCGCATTAGAGGGAGGATGTCCGCTAAGTCACGCGTGCCCATCAAGCCATCAATGCCTGGTACGCTTGCAATCAGCTCGGCTCGATAGCGTTCTGTTAGGCAGCCAGCTGCAATTAATTTTTGCCCCCTGCGTTTGTGCTCGGAAAACTCTTTCAATGCCTGGAGCGATTCTTGACGTGCGTCGTGGATGAAGCCGCAAGTATTGATAATGATAAACTCCGCCTGGCTTGGGTCTTCCACGAGGGTGAAGCCTTGTTGTGAGAGTAAACTCCACAAGCCCTGAGAGTCGACTAGGTTCTTTGCACAACCCAGAGAGATCAAATGAAAAGTATTGGGGATGATTTTCATGGTAAAACCGTCGGCGTTGGGGTTGGTAGGTAAGGTGGTGTAGCAGAAAAGTCCTGCATGCCGTTGGCGTCAAAGCGCAAGCGTAAGAGCTGACCAACACGGCTAAAAGGATCTAACTGGGTTTGGTTGTAGACAATTTCTAGTGCGGCAGCGTTTCCAGCTTCCAGCTCGAGGTATTCCTCAGCTGTGTATGCTTCCACACTGCCAGCTGTCATTCTGCCTTGATAAACCTCCTTGTTATCAGCGCTGACTTTAACCCAAACGGATTGGCGCGCGTGAATGACAACTTGGATCGGTGCGGTTGTATCCAGGGGTACTGTGAGTGGCGTAGCTGTGGGTAGTTGGAATGCAGGTGCTTCTTCGGTTGGAGTTA
>Ga0255340_1004562_pt1 | contig 13370 bp, 10 predicted proteins | sample wastewater_treat_7_FD_192417 | JGI IMG/M metagenome (GOLD analysis project Ga0255340, IMG submission 192417) | Wastewater microbial communities from Lulu Island WWTP, Vancouver, Canada - plant10 | ecosystem: Engineered > WWTP > Wastewater > Unclassified | place: Canada: Vancouver, British... | reverse complement strand
ATCACAGAGTGCTTGCGGTTAATCGCGGTGAGAGAGAAGGTGAGCTCGATGTATCTATCGAAGTGAACGAAGATCTTGTCGAAGTTCGAATGCTAGAGCGCATGCGACCAGCCAATGATCAGCATAAGGAGGCAGTTATCGATGGGCTTTTCCGCCTTCTCTTACCGGCGGTGCGAAGAGAGATCCGTTCCGATCTCACAGAAAGCGCGGAAAGCCACGCAATCGAGGTGTTCAGCACAAATTTGCGCAATCTTCTTATGCAGCCGCCTCTGCGCGGTACAAGGGTCTTAGGCATTGATCCGGGAATCCGAACCGGTACAAAGTGTGCTGCGCTCGACGAAACTGGTAAATTCCTGGATTACTTTGTCATAAACCAGGAGACCAAGCCCGAAGAGGGCAAGAAGGATATCGCTGCAGCGGTAATAAAAAACAGGCTTTCTGTTATAGCATTGGGAAATGGCACCGGAAGCCATGAGGTTCAGAGGCTGATAGCGGAAGCAATAGCAGAAAACAAGCTTGCCTGCCGCTTTGCTGTTGTCGACGAGGATGGAGCGTCTGTCTATTCGGCAAGCGATCTTGCACGAGAAGAGTTTCCGGATCTAGACTTGACGATCCGCGGGGCGATCTCGATAGGACGGCGTCTGCAAGATCCGCTTGCGGAGCTCGTCAAAATCGATCCTAAGAGTATCGGCGTAGGGCTCTATCAGCACGATGTGAACCAAAAACAGCTAGCAAACCAGCTAGATGAGGTTGTTGGATCGGTTGTGAACCAGGTTGGTGTCAATCTGAATACCGCAAGTTATTCGTTATTGCGATATGTGTCGGGAATCAATGCGAGCCTAGCAAGGAAAATCGTCAAGTTTCGCGATGCGAGCGGTGTGATTCGAAATCGTTCTCTGCTAAAAGAAATTCCGGGGCTTGGTGAGAAGACATTTGAGCAGTGCGCAGGTTTTTTCAAGATACCAGAAAGCGAAAACGAGCTCGATAACACCTGGGTTCACCCTGAAAACTACGCACTTGCCTCTGAGATTTTGCCCATAGTTAAGTTTGGCAGAGAACCAAAAGCAGAAGAAAGAGCGGCTTTGAAAGAGAAGTATGAGGTTGGCGATATTACTTTGAATGACATCATTTCCGAGCTTAGAAAACCAAATCGCGATCCACGCGAAGACCTTCCGCCACCTATTTTGCAGGAAAATGTGCTGAATTTCGAAGATCTTCGGCCAGGATTGAAAGTAAAAGGAAAAGTGAAGAATGTTGTCGATTTTGGTGCCTTTGTCGATATCGGAATAAAAGAAAGCGCTCTTATTCATGTCTCGGAGATGGCGGAGCGCTTCGTGAAGAACCCCATGGAGGTGCTAAAAGTTGGCGATGTCAAAGACTTTACAGTTATCAGCGTCGATCCGGTGCGGCGGCGCATAGGCTTATCGCTTAGGGCGAATCCTAAGCTGGAAACAGCACAAGCTGAGCTTGGGGCTCGAAGTGGCTCTTCAAAAGATCATACAGAAAAAAGACAAAGATCGGACAAGCGAGCCGCACAGCCCTCTCGCGAGGACGATGGCATGACATACAATCCATTTGCGGATTTACTGAGAAAGAAGTGAGACTGCAGAGGCTGGTGCAGGATAAATTTATTCTAGGTTCGATCAATCAGGCATGCGTCTGGATCTGGATGTGCGACTGAGAGAGCTACTGGGTGAGACAATTTTGCGATAAAGGTAGTTAGGCTGCATTTCTTATATAATCATGCTTAAATCTTGAATCCTATTTCAATCTTTGGTATAATTATCTTTGCCTTCGTGCGATTGTTCGGTGTCGGTTTTTGTGCCGCTAATCCCCCCAACCCCAGCGGCCAACCCTACCCCCGATGCCGACATTGTACGAGGGCTTTTTTTGTGTCAAGTTGGCGTATTTTAGCCCATGTTTCATTTGATTTATGGAAACATTATGGAAACACCATAGAAAGCTTGCCTTCAGACCATAAACAGAGTAACAATACTCTATGTCCATTTTATTCGAACCCTTCTTAGGCGATACCTTTCTAGCCCGCGGGCCGACCAATCTCGGACTCTATATTTTCAGACAAAGCGATGCTGATCGCGCCGTTCTCATCGATTCAGGTGGCGACGAAGATGCAGGAAGGCGAATTCTTCGAGAATGCGAGCGGCTGGGTGTGGAGCTCTCTACGGTCATAAACACTCATTCCAATGCCGATCATTGTGGGGGAAATGCTTTTTTATCGAGACGAAGCAATTGTTCCATAGCTTCGACAGAAATGGAAGCGGTTTTTTTGAAATACCCTCAGCTTGAGCCTTCGTTTTTGTCTGGCAGTTTTCCGCAGAAGGCGTTGAGGAACAAGTTTCTTATGGCACAGCCTTCGCAGGCGAATTGCTTGCTCAAGCCTCCATGTATGCTCGCACTCGATAAAGAGGGGAAGGTGCAGCTATCCGAAGGCGCACTTGCAAGTGAATCGCTGGGCGCACCTACAAGTAAAGATATGAGCTCATCAGAGGACGCTTTTGGCTTGCAGATTATCTCTCTACCGGGCCATTATTTCAGCATGGTTGGCGTTATGACTCCAGACAAGGTGTTTTTCGTTGCGGATTCTCTTGCCGGAGTGCCAATTTTGGAAAAATATGGCATTTTTTTCTTGTACGATATAGAAGCAGAGCTTGCGACACTTTCGATGCTCGAGTCTAGCGAGGCAGAATGGTTTGTACCCGCTCATGCCGAGCCGACTAGAGACATAAAATCGCTGGTAGATATAAATAGAGCTAAGATCTTCGAGATTGCGGATGTCATCTTGGCAGCGGTGAATGTCAAAGAACATGATGGAGAAGGGGTTTCGCTCGAAGATGTTATGGCCGCCGTATTCTCTCACTATGATATAGCTCTAAATGCCAATCAGTATGTGCTAGTTGGTTCTACGATTCGTTCATACCTTTCTTGGTTGTGCGATCAAGGTCGACTCGAATATGTTTTCGAGCATCAAAGAATGATTTTTAGGATAAAGCGATGAGCCAAAGAAATCTCGGGGTTAATTTTTCCAAAATATGGATGACAATGGTTTGCTTGTTCATTTTAGGTTTTTTTGTAAGCGGTGGACCTGGGGCTGTGTATGCGCAGGGGCATTTGGCTGTTGAGCTTGGGCACCCTGTCTATGCGGTGATCGAAACCGCGGAACTGCGCGGAGTTGTTACAAGACTCTCTTCTGTAAAGCCTTATACTAGCCAGCAGGTTGCTGAATTACTTGCAATTATGATGGGGCGCATGGAAGCCTTTTCGCCGACAGAACAAGAGCTGATTCGCAAATACGCCAAGGAATTCAAAACTGGAAAAGGCTTAGAGCAATCTCTATGGAAGGATTCATCCGGAGTCTCTCAGGCGGGGATTCGAATCGAGACCACGACGAAGCTCGATGCAGGTAGCGTCTATGATCTCATCGATGGTTCTTCTTCTACAGCTCTCAAGGATATTTGGCATTTCAATTCTCGCTGGGTACCATATCTTAAGGGCGATCCGCTGTCATGGTTTTCTTTCAAAGGGGAGGCGGGCTTTACATTTGACAAGATCGAGCGGGATCTATATTTGCCTTATGAATTTACAAAGGAGTGGGATGCCACTCACATTTGGTTTGGAGCTCCTCGCAATTCAGATGGAACCCTCGATTATCCTACTGCGAGCTACGACATCCGCGAGGATATAGCGGCAGAAACAGATGATAGTTCGGTTATGGTGCGCCTTTCGAGATTCAGGCGGGATTGGGGGATAGGTTCGGGCTCTTTCTCCCTTTCGGATACGGCGCGGCCTTTTGTAGGCCTTGAAACAGTGCTGAGGCCTTCGAAATATTTCGCCATTTCAGGACTTGTGGGTTCTCTTACGAATTGGCAGAAAAGCAGCAACGAAAGCAGTACCACTATAAAATACTACGACAAAGATAATGATAGGGTTCTTGAAATTGGAGATGGCGATTATTTCTATTACTCTGCCCTTTCATACCAGAAAATGCTCGGCCTTCAGCGCATGGAGCTTTTCCCCTTCGACTGGCTCACTATCTCCGCGACGAGTACTATTGTCGGAGCCAAACGCTTCGAGCTGGGCTATTTTTCGCCACTGCTTTTTTCGGTGATGTATCAGAACCAGCTAGCGGACATCGATAATCTAGCTGTCCAGGTAGATGGGCAGATCCTTGTGCCGCGAATAGGCAAATTCTACGCATCCTTCTATGCCGACGAGATGGAAATAACGAATTTGTCGGAGCTCTTTACCAAGGCGCGGAATATGTTCGCCTTGCAGGGCGGCGCAAAGATACCTCTTCCGTTTTGGTCTTTTGCAACTCTGACTGCGCAGTACAGCAAGATCGAGCCCTTTGTGTATTCACATTATCCTACCTGGTACCCTGATTACCGAATGCAGGTAGATACTTCGTATACTCAAGATGGAGAAAATCTTGGTTATTATCTACCGCCCAACTCAGACGAATTCTTGGTCAAGCTCGATATGATGCCAGCTCGCGATTGGCGACTTTCTCTCAAATACAGTTTTGTACGGCATGGAGACAACCCTGATTCAAATGTTGGCGACCCGGTTATTTTCGGCGATGTGAACAAATGGCTCGTGTATACACCAGCGCTTCTCTACATGGACAAGAATTTTCTCCACGATGGCATCTACGACTACAACCACATCGGAACCATCAGCGTTTCATGGAGACCGACAGTTCCTCCGCTGTTGTTTGGTGCGGAGATTCCTTTTGAGCTAAGCGCAGGTTATGGTATTTCATATACCTGGTACGAGGATGGGACAGGAGCCGGCAGAGCCATTCCCGCATCTGAATGGAAGAATGTGTTCTCGATGTCTATGAAGCTGTTCTTATAATATAAAGCGTTGTGCGCTCAAAGGTTCGATTTACTATACAAATCATCAAGAAAGGGGCAGCCCACAAGCGCCGCGAGTGCTTTTCCTGTTTGAGAAAGACGTGAAGCTCGACGGGCAGGAATCATGTCTATAAGGTAGTGTTCTTCGTTCTTGGTGATAATAAGAAGCGCAATATAGAGCTTTTTTCTTTGGAAAAGAGAGTGAATTCCAGCTTTGCTGTCCTCTCCAGCCTCTTTGCCGCGCATCTCGTTAAAAGCCTCTCGGTTTGCAGCTTCTTCTTCTTTACTTCCAGGGACGGTGCCTTTTGAAATAGGAGCTAGCTGGAGATAGGCCACTTCTTCGAAGGCAATGCCGGTCTTTTTGAGCAGGGGATAGAATCCAATCTGACTTAGGATATGTTTTGATGAAGGATCGAATGTCCAATCTTCTTTGTAAACAAAGCCAAGCAATAGGAGAATCATGATTATCCAGCCTATTACACTTGTGTTGAACCCCTCGACCCCGATGGCACTTATCATAAGTATCAACATTCCAGCCATTATGAGACGAAAATAGAGAGGGACCCCATAGAAAAGTGAGCCATCTTTGCGGCCGACAAGGCGAAGAGGTATTTCCATATTATCTATGTTGCCCGAGATGAAGGCAATTTGTCCAGCAGTTGACGAAAAGCAGAACCAGGTTTCTTTAACTCCCTGGAGCCACGAGTTATTTTGCATAGAGATAATCCTAGGTCGGCGGCTATTTTGCGTTGTGGTGTGCCTTTTGCCAACTCTTTTACAAGAGCCCAGCGCTTAGCCATTTCATCGGCTTCAGCAGCGGTAAAAAGCGAGTAGAAGAATTCTTCGATAAGGGCGGCATCTGCACCTTCGAGGGCCTTGGACATCTCTGTTATACAAGTGCGCATTAGTTCGGGATTTCTTGGCATATTTATTAATTATACTATGAAAACCCGAAAGGGTCAAAAATGCCCTACGTTTGCACCTCTGCTTTTGCACAAAATTGTCGTGCACCCAGCGGCTAAGGTCGCGGCGTTTCGCTCTTTTCCGCGCACAACCCGTCGTATCTCGCCATTGGTATCGTGATGCCTTTTTCGGTCAATAGCATTAGCTAAAATCTCTCTCGAACGCTTTCTCCATAGCCTCGATAAGGGGTAGCTTTTTGCCAGCAAGGAAGCGCACCATCGCTCCGCCGCCCGTACATACATAGCCGTATTTCGACAATTCGGAGAACTTTGCAGCCGCGCTGATTGTGTCGCCGCCGCCTATTACAGTATAACCGGGAGCCTCGGCAATTGCTCTCCATAGTTCTCGGGTGCCATCAGCCCATGGTTCAGTTTCATACATACCCGCTGGGCCATTGACGAAGATCGAGCCAGCAGAGTCGATATACTTCTTGAAGAGCTCGATGGTCTTGTGCCCAATGTCCGGGAAAAGCCTATCTTTAGGTAGCTCTTCGATGGGAGCCTCTGCTCGCTTTGGAGTCGTTGTAGGAGCGCTTTTTTGGTCCGCTAGAGCCGATGCTTTCGCAACGCCCGATGCGCTCGCTAAAGTCGATGCGCTTGCAAAAGTCGCTGCGTTTGCAAGGGACCTTGCATCGCTTTGTGATAAGCCAGCATTCTCATCATAGGCGAGGTCAACAGGGAGCACATAGCGCTCGCCAAACTCGCCGAGCAAAGATTTTGCTTCTGGAATGAAGACATCGAGCCCGTGATCTACTAAGAATTTTTGAACTACAGGGCCGAAATCGACTCCGCGCGCGATGTGCATCACTATGCCGGTGAGACCCGCCGTGAGAATATAGTCTGCACTTCCGTCGGTCAAAACCTTACGCATCATATCGAATGCGTCAGATATCTTTGCACCACCGAGCACGTAGACACAGGGGCGGCGAGGATTGTCTTTAACGGATTTGAGCGCCGTATACTCATCCATGAGCTGGAATCCCCCTGCACTCGGCAGGAGTTCCTGGAAAGCGACCATAGAGGGCGAATTGCGGTGCGCTGCAGCGAATGCATCGTTCACATAATAGTCGCCTAGCGGAGCAAGGCTGCGTACGAGCCAGGTTTTGGTCATATCCTGTGGAGTGAGCTTGACCACGGTTTCGAAGGTACTTATTTCCTCGGTGAGATAGCGCAAGTTTCCGAGGATTATCGCCTCGCCTGGCGATAGCGCTTTTACCGCTGCCTGCGCTGCCGGCCCACAGACATCGTCGATATATGAAACACGTCTATTCGTGAGCCTTGAAAGTATCTCGGCATGCTCGGCTAGAGGAATAAGGTTCTGATAATCGAGCGTGTCGCCTTGGTGTGCAATTAGGGCAACCCTGGCTCCCTTTTCTAGCAGGGCATTCAGGGTCGGTACTGTCTTTTCTATTCGATTTGTGTTGACGATACGCTTTGTCTTCGGATCGATCGGAGAATTGATGTCTGGTCTGAAGATCACAGTCTTTCCACTGAGTTCTAGTTCAGTGAATGGTTTTATCTTGAGTCGTGGTCCTTCCATATAGAGCTTCTCCTTTATTTTATTTTAGCCCTTATAGGTGTAGGTCAGCCCAGATTTCGCCACTTGCCTATGCCAAGATATTTATTGGTAAGGTCTGTAGCTTCTATGCGGTCAAGCTGCATGCGCATGCAAGCGCGAACAGCGTCCATGTTCTCTGGGATTACGACTGCTTCCTGAGGAATATTTATAGCGAACATAACATCTTTTCCGCTCATGACAACCGAATCTTTCCAGGCGGCTATCTCGTACATGTCGCCGCGAGGATTTCCAAGATCGCGAGCATAGCGGAAGAGGCTCGCATTGCCAAGGAAGCCTTCTTCGATAGATACAACGCGGATTCGTGGGTGTTCGTTGAAGAACTCAATTACATTCTCGGGTGTGACAGATTTCTTGGGCGTTGCGACAACGGTGATGATGTGGCCGTGCGTAACAGGAGTATGTACAAGGATGCCCGTTGCATCGACATGCGGCATTATGGTCATAAGGTCGAGAGCTTGGTGGCTTGGGGCGTGCTCGATTTGCAGAGCATTCGTGAGGCCGCGGTGGTAATCGCCTGGATCGGCTACACGGCGGATAATGGTAATGGCGACTTTTTCGAGGCCGACCTTGCGATCTATGCAGTCGACAGCGCGAATTAGGCCTGTAGTATTGCAGCTCGTCAATTTGAGAAATTGGGCGCCGATACCTTTTTCGTAGTTTGCGTAGCCATGGAAGAACACATCGGCAACCGAGTTCTTCTCGCCGCCCTGGAAAATGCCCTTCTTGCCATATTTTTCATAGAGCACACGGTTCTTGGCTCCGACGCCAGCGCTTGTCGCGTCGAGCATGACATCTACCTGCTGAATTAGATCTTCGAGGCTTCCTGAAAGTGGAATACCTGCCTTTTCGAACTCCTCTCGTTTTTCGGGAGCCGCAAGGAAAAATTTATAGGGCATGCCCTTTTCGCGCAGTGCTCGCACAGAAAGCGTCACCGCTACATCGGCGACACCAACAAGCTCCATGTCTTGCTGCAATGCAACGCCATCTGCAAGGCGTTGACCAATTACACCATATCCTGCGACACCAACTTTGACTTTTGCCATGATATCCTCCCAAAAATGCTCATTCAAATGCGTATAAAACCAGACATTGAGATGTTTATCAAATACCCGCCTTTTCTTTTATATACCTGCGGGCGATCAGTGCATACTCGAGCGGATTGGCCTTTGCGGGGTCTTGTTCGGCCTCGACGACCCACCAGCCTTTATAGCCTCCGCTCTTTAGTGCATCGAATACCGGTACAAAGTCTAAACCTCCGTCCCCCGGTACCGTAAAGACTCCATTGCGGACAGCCTGCAAGAAGCTCCACTTTTCCTTTTTCGCTTTTTCCATCACCTCGAATCGGACATTCTTTAGATGCACATGCTTGATGCGCTTTAAGTATTTATGCAGCACTGTTAGGTGATCTTCTCCTGAGAACACGAGGTGCCCCGTATCGTACAAAAGTCCGACAAGCTCTGGATCGGTCATCTCCATTAGGCGGTCTATTTCCTCGGTGGTCTGCACGCCGGTTCCCATGTGATGGTGATATACAAGCTGCATGCCTTTTTTCTTTGCAATCGTACCTAGGTGATTGAGCCCTTCTGTAAGGCGCTTCCATTCTTCATCTGTGAATCTGGGCTTTGCATCGAATATCGGGAGCGGTTTGCCTTGAATGGAATTGCCTTGTTCTGCGGCACCGATTATACGCGCTCCCACTGCATACAGAAAATCGCACTGTTTTATAAAATCTTTCTCGACTTCCGCAAGGGGTTTTGTCGTCAGAAACGAAGAAAACCACGCATTGCAGATCGTGAGTCCTCGGAGTTTGAGAGCTTTGTTCAGCTTCTCAGGGTCGCGCGGATATTTATTGCCGACTTCGCTGCCTTCGAATCCCGCGAGCGCCATCTCTGAAATGCACTGCTCGAAGGGAATTTCACCGCCTAGTTCCGGCATATCGTCGTTGGTCCAACCTATTGGGGCAATGGCCAATCGTATGTCCTTTTCCATAATCGCTCCTCTTGAAAGCTCTTTAAGGCTTAGAATTTTCGTGCCTTGGTCAGCTCTTCTTTCATCTCTTGAGCTGCTTTTGCAACTTCTGGATTGCTCGAAACCTCGGCAGTGCCCACGCGCCACCAGGACTCGTATCCTTGCGTCATAGATTTGGGAGATACACGGGTGTGAATAACTACCGGTACTTTGGCGCGAAGGGCGCGGCGCATAGCCTTTCTGAATTCTTCGACATTGGAAGCCCTAAGACCAAGCGCACCCCAGCTTTCTGCGTTCTTCGCAAAATCGACAGGTAGCTGGTCGCCAACAAGAAGACCAGTCTCTGGATCGCGTAGGCGCCATTCGTTGGCAAAATGCGCTATGCCCTGGTTATGCTGAAGATTATCGATGCATTGGAAACCGGAGTTGTCGCAGACAACCACTATGATTTTTTTCCTTTCCTGCACAGCGGTCAGTAGCTCAGTGTGGAGCATTGTATAGGCGCCATCGCCCACAATGGCGACACATTCCCTCTCGGGTTCTGCGAATTTGCAGCCTAGAGTTGCGGCTATCTCATAACCCATGCACGAGAATCCGTACTCCATGTGATAGGTGCCGGGTACGCGAGTGCGCCATGTACGCTGCATGTCGCTAGGAATCGAGCCGGAGCCCGAAACAACGATCGCATTCTTGGGAAGAAGAACATCGTTTAGCTCTCCGATGACACGGATTTGACTCAAGCCCTTTGGGTCTTCCTGATTGTAGAGAGCATCGACTTCTCGCTTCCAATCTTCTCGGGCTTTGGCGATTGCCTCGCCCCATTGTGCTCGATAGGCCGCAGTGCCAAGCTTGCGACCAACAGCCTGCAATGTGAGCTTTGCATCTGCTATGATCGGCTCGGCATTCATCTTGTAGGCATCGAAAGGCGAAACATTGATAGAAACGAATTTTGCAGAAGGATTCTGAAAGAGCCACTTCGAACAAGTGGTAAAATCTCCAAATCTCGTTCCCGCGCCAATTATGAGGTCTGCTTCTTTGGCCAGCCTATTGGCGGCAAGGCTTCCCGTAACGCCGATTCCGGATAGGTTGCAGGGATGATCCCATGGAACGCAACCTTTACCTGCCTGGGTCTCGCCAAAGGGAATTCCGAACCTTTTGCAGAAATCGGCAAGAGCTCGACCAGCCTCGGAATAGCGCACTCCGCCGCCGCAGATAATATAGGGCTTCTGTGCAGCCTTTATTAAATCGACGATGCGGGAAACTTGAGCCATAGTTGGTGGACGACGCTCGATATGATGGACTCGCTTTTCGAAGAATTCCACAGGGTAGTCGTATGCCTCGCCTTGTACATCCTGAGGAAGCGCTATAGTCACCGCACCGGCCTGAGCTGGATCGGTCAAAACCGACATCGCATGAATAAGTGCTGTCATGATTTGCTCCGGCCTTGTAATTCGGTCGAAGTATCTGCTGACTGGCTTGAAAGCGTCGTTTGCGCTTATCGTATAATCGTGCGGAACTTCTAGCTGTTGAAGTACTGGATCGGGCTGACGGTCGGCAAAGACATCTCCAGGAAGAAAGAGCGCCGGAATGTGATTTACGGTTGCCGTGCCGGCTGCGGTGACCATATTTAGGGCGCCAGGGCCAATAGAGCTTGTTACAGCCATGATTTTCCTGCGGTTGTTCTGTTTTGCATAGCCTATAGCAACATGACCCGCACCTTGTTCATTCTTTGCTTGAATAAAGGTGAGCCCATGGCCGGGCGCAGCAAGAGCTTCGCCAAGTCCAACTACCACGCCATGGCCAAAAATACCAATTACGCCACCCACAAATTTCTCGATATTTCCGTCGAATTCCACAAACTGATTATCGAGGAATTTCACAATGGCTTGGCCGACGGTCAATCGAACTGTTTCCATAAATAACCTCTTTTCAATGTGCTCCTTGGGGCATTCTTATCGGCATCTCAAAAGAGCGTCAGATTATTTTGCCTGGCCGCTCAGATCAATGAGAAGGCTTCTTCATTTCCCATATCTGTGCACCTGGTTGGTCTACCCACAGATGCTCAGGCGTAAATTCGGGGCTGATATAAGGGTTTCCATCGAGATGACGAATAACCCATAGATACCACATGGCATAGCCAGGAGCCGCCACCTGGGGATGGTCCTTATTGCCTGTGATAAGGAGAGTGTCTCTGTTGTGTAGCTGATATGCCTCTGTCCCCAGAGCCGTCATACCATAGCCCTGCGCCGGAAAGAATCTGTAATGATAGATTTCCGGCTGAGGATGATGGTGTGGAGGATAGCTCGACCAGCGGCCGGGAAGATTGACATCTTCTCCAAGCACAAGGTTAGACCATGGTGCGGTTTGCTTATCGAAGACCGTGCGGACAATTCGTGTTGCGGTTCCTTGCATTGTGCCCTCGTTGCGGTATTCGACCCGACATTCGTAAGGAAGATATAATCGCGGAGAAAAATCCATGTCATTATCGGTGGAGCTGACATAGAAGAGGGCTCTCTCTGAAAGCGCCTTTATTATAACTTTGGTCTCTTTAGGAAGGTGCAGCACAGTAGGATTTTCATCCAATAGACTTGTGCGAGAGGCTCGTATCTTAGTTTCACCTCCGGGGAGCAAATCGATAGTTACCGAATCGTTCTTGGCAAATCCTTCAATACCAAGACCAATCCAGTCGACCTTTTCCCCAACTAATATCTCGGCGCTGCCTTCAGCCAAAAGAAAAGCGCGCTCGTCCTTAGAACTCGAGTGCCAGGATTCACCCTTCTTCAAGCTCAAAGAAGCGAAATCCATTAGCATATCGGCCTTCTCGCTCTTTCTAAGTACGAGAAGCTCATACCCTTCCACATAATCATCTGAATGACGCAATACCATCGTTTCCTCACAATACTTCGAATATTTTGACAGGCCTGTGCTCGGCTAAAGATTTTTTTGCCGCAAGCCCTATAGCAAGGTCCATAAGACCGTCTTGTCCCGTAACTGGTGTTTCGGTGCCTTCTTTGATCGCTTTGAAAAATGCCTTCATCTCTTCAATATAAGCATCTTTGTAACGCTCTAGGAAGAAATAGAGCGGCTTGTCAGCATGTACGCCAGATGTATCGCTAAGGCGAACCTGGGAAGGCGTATCGTTTTCTGCCGCAGCGGCTCCAGCAGATCCGAATACCTCGACACGTTGGTCGTATCCGTATACTGCTTTGCGCGAGTTATCGATTACGCCCAGCGCTCCATTTGCGAATTTGAGCATGATGATTGCAGTGTCTACATCGCCTGCCTTGCCAATTTCCGGATCGATAAGCACCGCTCCCTGAGCATAGACTTCTTCGACTTCGCTTTTAGCCTGGAAGCGCGCCATATCGAAATCGTGTATAGTCATATCGAGGAAGATACCGCCAGAAACCTTGACATAAGATATAGGCGGAGGAGCAGGATCGCGGGATGTAATCTTTACAAGCTGAACCTGGCCAATTGCTCCATCATCTGTAAGCTTGCGGACGTGCGCAAAATTGTGGTCGAATCGACGATTGAAGCCTATTTGAAGGCGCACGCCAGCTTCCTTGACTGCAGCAAGCGCTTTTTTAACCTTCTCGACACTCAGATCGACTGGTTTTTCGCAAAAGATGTTCTTGCCTGCTCTAGCGGCCTTGATTATGTAATCGGCATGAGTGTCTGTCGAAGAACAAATTAGAACTATCGATATTTCCGGATCGCCGAAGATATTTTCGGCATCGTTGGAGACATGCGGTATGCCAAGATTTTTTGCCCATGCTTCTATTTCCGGCGTAAGATTCGCATCGGCGATTGTCTTTACTCGGGCTTCTGGCATGTAATATACAATGTTCGAAACATGAATTTTCCCAATTCGCCCAGCGCCGATGACGCCGACGGTGATTTTGTCTGTCATAAGCAAACCTCCTGTATATATTGAATGCTGTTGCGCACGATGCCGGCAAGCTCATTTTTCTCTAACGACTGGAC
>Ga0255340_1004561_pt1 | contig 13371 bp, 7 predicted proteins | sample wastewater_treat_7_FD_192417 | JGI IMG/M metagenome (GOLD analysis project Ga0255340, IMG submission 192417) | Wastewater microbial communities from Lulu Island WWTP, Vancouver, Canada - plant10 | ecosystem: Engineered > WWTP > Wastewater > Unclassified | place: Canada: Vancouver, British... | reverse complement strand
TGCTTCAGCTGCCAATTTTGTTTGAATATAATTATCTCCTACAACGACAATTTCACTCCATCTGTCAACAGTAATCATAAAATTTACAATATCCAGAAGTGGAATATTTACTGATAATGGAATATGACTTTTAAGATAATCTTCTTCATCTCTTACATCAATTATTAGTAATTTTTGGTCATTTTCAATCTTTGTATGAAGTTCTTTTAAAGAAATATCAACAGGGTAGTAATAAATAAGAGTTTCATAATCTGAGCAACCACTAACTGGATAAGCACAACTTGAGCAATCAGAGCTACCAAAGCCTAACTTATTAAAATAGTTAAGAAAATAAGCTGTGAACTTGTTACTTGATGCAAATTCTAATAATGAATATTTAAGAGAAGTAAATTTAGCAGAAAGACTTGAATTATCAAACTCTGGCGAGAGTGGAGTTCTCTTATATTCTGAAATTAGTATTTCGTTAACTGTTTCGGGTGAAGGAAGATTGTTGAAATTTATACTTGCAGAAGAAGATCTTGACATTAACGTAAATGCAACGAAAATAAAAATAGCTATAAGTAATATATCGAGTAAATTAACCCCTATTTTTTTTAATAAACTTTTCCTCATCTATCATCCTAAATCAAAAATTACATACTCTCCCATTCACATTAATAATACAACTTAATGAATGGGAGAGTTCAATTTTAATTTTCAACTTTACTTTAACACAAGCATGAAAATAATATCTTTAATCCTTTTCTTGTGCCACTTATATAATCTTGTATAACTGAAACTGAACAATCTTTTTTTACTAAATTTAATCTTATAATTTTGGGGTTATTATTTTCGGAGGAAATTATCTTTATTTTGGATAATATACAGTAACTGCACCTGACCCAATTTGGGCATCTTTTGGATTCCAGTTAACAACAGCACCTAATCCTTCAGCAACAAATCTCACTGGCACAAATGTCCTGTTTTTAACTATTTTTGGCGGAACACCATCAGGTATCTTGTATGGTTTACCGTTAATTTTACCTTGAGGATTCCCTATCCACATTTCAATTGTATTCCCTCCAAGGCGTATAGTCACTTTCCTATCCTTATCATTCCACTCGACTTTTGCCCCAAGAGGTTCAGAAATCGCTCTTATTGGAACAAGAGTCCTTCCACTTTCAATAAATGGTGGAGCATCGATGGCTTTTGGTTCATCATTTACTTTCATAATATACTTGCCAATATATACTCTTACAATAGTTCTCTTTATCTCTTGTGGATTTATAGCGTTAGAAATTGTAAGGAGAAGCTTACCATTGTTATTATATTTAAATATTTTATTTAAAGCGATATCAGAAACCCATACATTTCCTTCAAGGTCAACAGTCATTGAAGATGGAGTATTAAGTTCTTTCAATGGAAATGCTTTAACAAACTGACCTTTGGAAGTAAATACCTGAACCCGCTTATTACCCCTATCTAATACATAAAGCTTATTGCCCTGCTCTTTATAAAAGTCTACGGCAACTTCACAAGGTTCTTTAAACTCGCCATTTCCTGAGCCAGCTTTACCAACATTCATAATGAAATTACCTTTAATATCAAACTTAACAATTCTATTATTTCCGGTATCAGCAACCCAGAGATTTGATTCTCTATCATAAACACATGATTCAGGATAAAGTAGTTGTCCATTACCTGATCCTTTACTTCCAAAATCTCTTAACCATGTTCCATCACGTGGATCCTTAATTCCGCCTGGAGGTGGTTGCCAATGAGAAACCTTACAACCTTCCCTATCTAAAAGAGCTTGTGATTTTGTAGCATCAATTTCAGTCATTGCTACATCCCAAAGTTCCTGAACCTCACCTTTACCTGATCCAGGCTTACCATTTTTGTGATGAGTGTGTCCATTTAACTCATAAATATAAGAGTGCCCAGTCCCCGCATCAGCAACCCCTATAACATCAGTTAATCTACAAGTTACAATATCGACAACTTTTTTAATGGTCCATTTTTCACCACTAACATGTGTTGAAACTGTAGGTATTGGAACACCTAAAAAAAGGCCATCACTTGAATATTTTATAACGCGATTTTTAATCGGATCTGCTACATAAATGTAATACCCAAACGAATTTGTAAAAATACCAATCTTTTCTGGACCGGCACTTAATGTTTTTGTTGGTTTTACAAAACTTGATGTAAAAACAAAACCCAAAATCAAAAGCAACAAAACTAACTTTTTGCTACTTTTAAATTCCTTTATAGTCATTTTCTCATAACTCTCCTATTCTTAGAATTCTTAATTTATTCCTTACTCTTTTACTTCCTTCCCTACCATTCTTAAAGTAGCGCCCTCTTGCATTGTTTTATGATTTTCCCGTTCATCATTATAGTGTATTGCTGTAGAAAATAGATAATCACTCCAGCCATTATTAGAAACCTCAAATTTTAGCATATCTTTATTTGCGGGATTTCTCGGTCTGGATAACTCAAGAGTCCATTTCCCTGAATCCCACTTACCTTGAGCTTTTACAATCGCAGCATCACCAGAAGCGGGAGTATCGTATAATAGATAAAGTGGCGCTTTATCACCAGCTATTTGCTCAGCTGGACCAAAAGAATCTTCTGCTTTATTTCTTTTGAAACCGTACTCACCAGGAAGTTCTTGCCAAGTTATTTTATTATCGAAATTCGGGTCTTCAATGCTAACGCCTTCCGGTAAAGCATTTATAAAGTAAGTTGCCGCTATCCCTTTTGTTCCAGAAATTGCAGGGTTCCACCACCAAAGCTCTTCATATTCACCTATATTTTCTGGACCCATATATCTTTTATTTAAGTCTTCTGGTTGATCATGACAAAGAGGTGTGCAGCCAGTAGTGTTAAAATCTTTAATATCATAAATATCCCACATAATTGAAAATGCATCACTTATTAAACGCCAATTCCACTTACCATTTTCTAAAACCCATTCTCCTATAGATTTCATCTCGCCACTATCTGCATCTACCCACTCAAAAAGAAAATAAATATTTTCATCATCATAAGCAGTTTTCATATCAAATGTGTAGTAAGATTCAAGTAAAATATTTACTGGTTGAATATTCTGCCATATAGCATCATCAGCTACTCCATCAAGCATGGGGGCATTCTCAGTTGTATATCTACATTCAATAACTTGATTTGTTTTTGCTTCAGGTTTTTTGGGCGTGCCTCCACCTCCTCCTCCGCAACCATATAGAAAACCCACACTCATAATTAAAAATACAGACATTGTGGCTTTTAAAATTTTAAATTTACTCATCTTCTTTTAACAATCCTCCTTTCGAAATATTAAAATAATTAACGTTTTAAAATTAATTATACATTAACCTGTATACACCAGTACAATTCTACCTTCTATTTCCCTATCAATAGTTCTTCCAGCTTTATTTTCCGTATCTATATAATTAAATAAATGTTCACGTAGGGAAAGTTCAGAATATTGTAAAACTTTACCATTTATGAAAGCTACATATCCATCCAAGCCTCTTCTCATAGATTCAGTTGTTACTACTTTATAAATCTTATCTGGTTTGATTTCTTCACCACTTAACGTTACAGCAGAAATCACTCTATCATATAAAAATCTATAGTTATCATATTGGAATTTCAATCCAGAAACCTGAATCATTCCAGTAAAAAATGTCGCTCCCTGCTCTAATATAGCTATAACATCGCTTCCGCTCATTTCTAAAAGAACAACATCCTCATCTTTAGGTAAAACTCCGTATATATCTCTAATCCTTATATCACCTTTAGGTATATTACCTTTTATCAGTGAAGGAGAAATGAAAGCAAAGTCTGCTCCTTCAATACTTTCTCTCATAACGTCGGTAACCAAATTTCCAAGAGTTGATTCGCCAGCAGAGCTAATGGTTAAACCATTGTTACTCTTCCCAATAACCTTATTTAATTCAGATTCATAAGCTTTCGTTGCATTCTCAAATTTATCAATAATTAATTCATTAGGTTTATAATCATCTGCATAAGTATATACATTAGATATATTAATTTTCTCAACCTTCTCTGTTACTGCATTAACTATAAATTTTGATGTGCCAACAGAATTACCATAACTACCAGGGGCAATTATATTTACACCCTTGTAAGAAGTAGAAAATCCATACTGACCATTAAGAGCAATCAAAACATCAGGTTTAATAGTTAATCCATTAATAAAAGTTACCAACTCAGGTGATAGCTCACCTTTTAAATTAAGCGATGCTTCAAGTCCTGTTATAAGAACTAAAACTGAAGCCTTCTCATTTCTTAGTTTACTTATAGCTTGATTTGCTGATGCAATAGAATCTAAAATCTCAATACTCTCTAATACATCATTGTGTAAATAAGGTTTCTCGATAGAAAAACCTGAAACGCCAGTTATGCCAATCTTTATTTTGCCAAGTTCTTTTATATATGCATCAGAAAATATTGTCTTTTTTTCTTCTTTGTCTATCAAATCCGATGAAACGATTGAGATATTTCCATTGTTTTTTATATTTACTAAAGGTTCCAAGCCATAGAAAAGGTCATTTACTGAAACTCCTAAAACATTATAACCAATTTCAGAATAAACCTCTTCAATGATTGTTCCTTTTGTTAAAAACGAAACTGCTGAACCAACAAGATAATTACCGGCATCAACAGCAATAAAATTAGGATAAGCAGTCTTATATTGATTTAAATAAGATGAAATAATCCCTAATCCACCTATTGGACGGTCTTCTATTGGATCTTTATACGAAGAATAAAGATTACTTTGAATATTACCTGTAGCAGCTAAAAAAATTGTTGGATAATGAGCTCTAAAAATTATTGTAGCTGTTTCTGCTCTTGTTATTGAACCTTTAGGACGAATAGTTTCATCGGGATAACCCTTAATAAGTCCTTCGTTATAGGCGTAAAGAACATATGGAAGAGCTAAATCAGAGATAGTGTTTCCATCTTTAAATTTTGTTTTGAAAGAATTTAGCTCCTCTTCTTTAAATTGTGGAGGATTAGAATCATCTCTAAAAACAGTAACTAACTCAATCATAGATTCTTCTCTATTGATAGGATTATTGGGATAGAAGTTTGGACCATCTGCAAATGGAAGCATTCCTTTCCTTTTTGCTGCTTCCACATAACCATAAAACCAATCCTTTTTATTGACATCTTGATATGACTGCTTTTCTGGTTTATACTCAGGAATATCGTAAGCACTTACAGCAATTTTTGTGTATTCTGCCCTCGAAATAGTTTTATCCGGAAGAAAACGACCATCAGTATAACCAGAGATTACTTTTTTCTCCTGTAAAAAGGAAACTGCTTCATTTGCCCAATGATCATAGTAATCTGGAACTGTGAACCAACCACCAGAAGTAATTGGTTTTATACCATTCTTGTTGTTCGATACATATTCTATTAATTGATCTCTCAAAGTCTTTCTTGTATTGGTCTGGATCTTAACACCCGAAAAATTTTGTAGTCTGCCAGCACCTGCAACTAATGAAGCAGTTAGTCCAACAGTATAATTAGTATTATTATTTATTGCTTTCCCTGCTACCTTTAAATCCTTTATTCTGCTGCCAGGAGCGGATCTTAAATCAACAATATAATTTAATCCTGATGTACTCAAGGCATAAGTTAAATTGCCGGCAGCTAAATTATTCGCACTCTCTTCAAGTATATTTTTTATTTTAGCTCCATTCATAGATACAGTATAAATTGTGTCATCAGATGATATAAGACTATAAATATCGCTATATGTTAGAGGTCCTTTATTTAAGTTATGCATCAGTTCTTTAGGTTTAATAATTGAAATCTGAGATTTAGCTGTATCTTGAATTATTTTTAGAGCTAAATTGGAAAGACTTGTTGGCCTATAGACAGCTCCACTCATTGTAAAAGTGTCATTTGCGAAACCAATAACTTCATTAAACTGAGGTTTAATCCCATCTAAATAAGGTTGAACTACTGTCATTGCCTCTTTTGAGACTTCAATTGCACGCCCAACTTTTACGACTTTTCCAGATATTTGCCTTGTTTCATCTTCCCTTTTCATGACTTCGTAAGGTTTAACGGGGCATTTGCATTTTTCAAGCATAAGTTCAACGCGAGAAACTCCAAGTCCATATTTTCCTGGTGAACTAACTAAAACATCATGTTCTTTAAATTCTGGTGAGTCAGGAAAAAATAGTTGAACACCAGGAATTGGTTCATCTGATCCGCATATACAAACATCTATCCTTGAACGCTCTAATATCTTATAAAGAGTAGAATCTTTTCTTTTTACAGGATCCTTCTCCCACTCCATATCAGTCAATAATACTATAAAATCAGCACGTTCTATTTCCTTTAATATATCGCTTGCTTTGATTACTTCTTCAGCTGGATCAGAAAAAGTAATTCCTTTAATGCTATCAGCAGGTATAGCTGTAACTTTTGTTGGATCAGGTAAACTTAAAACAGCAATTTTAAGTACATGGGCAGACTCAGGAACATCATAAACTAACATTCTATGGTCTGAAGCATATAGATTATTGCCTAAATAAGCATTTGTGCTAACCCAGGTAAATTGACTTTCTCTTTTTCTTGCATCTCGAACTGCAGAAGTTAGCGAAAAATCAAGAGTCCCGTAACCCGCTGCGTCGTAACCCATATTATTCATTAAGGCTATAACTGGGTGAGGTTTGTTAGGTAAAGGTCTTTTGGTTAGATAATTTGCAATATCAGAGCCTGATAGACTATTACCTCCATCTACAAGCATAGTATAACCTTCCCGGACTTCAACTTCTTTTCTAATATTATCTACTACAGTAGCAACTTTAACAAGCCCACCTTCATCTTTGTAATCACCATAAGAAAAGGGTAATATTTGCCCATTAAGATTATTGGTTGCAATAACCACAAACGGGAATATATCCAAAGCATTAGTGTTTAAAGGTGCAAAAAATAGTGCTCCAATAATTAAAAAGAAGGTTATTAAAGCAGCAAAAGACTTTTTTACCATTCTTCCATTCCTCCAATATTATCTAATAAATTCAACTTATTAAATATATAGGAAAAAATAATACATCTTTCAAGTGAAAAATTAATAATTCAAAATTCTTTCAAATTAAATAAAAAATGATAAAAGAATTATCGTATTAAAATTTCTGTTCTGAAAAACAATGGAGAAAGATATGAAAACTAAAAGAGTATTATTATTTTTAACCATAGTCATAGTAATAGTTTTACTTTTAATAACATTCGTGGTGACAACAAATGCAAAAGATTATTCAATCCCTTCAGTAAACATTGATATCACTATAAATAAAGATGCTTCGGTAAACTTTGTTGAAAAAAGAACTTTTATATTAGATGATTCTTTTACATATGGATATTATGATATTCCAAAAAGAGGCTATGAAAGAATTGAAAGTTTTGCAGTGTATGAGTTAGGCAAAAACGGTGAAAAGACAAAATTGTCTCAAGAAATAGAAGAAAATAGTGTTAACTACAGAGTAAAATATTTTTATAATGCCAACAACGAAGAAAAAACCTTTATCTATGAATACAAACTTTCAAAAGTAATAAAAATTTATAATGATTATGGAGAATTCTATTGGAAACTTCAGGGAAATGGATGGGATAAAAAAATAGCAAAATTCGAATCAAAAATTAAGTTTTTAACTCCAATAAATAAGGATTCTTATTACATTTGGGCTCATGGACCATTGTGGGGTAAAATAGAAAAGTTTGATGAAAAAAATGTTGGTTTAACCATTGATAATGTACCCCCAAATACATTCATTGAGGGAAGGATTTTGATTCCATCAAAGTATTTTGAAAATGTTGAAATAATTGACTCATCAATTAAAGATAAAGTCATATCAGAAGAAAAAAATTGGACTTCTAAGGCAAATACCAAGAGAATTATAGCCAAAATATCAACTTATACTTCATTTGCTGGTTTTTTAGTATTTCTTATTATATTATGGTTTTTATATAAAAAATATGGTACCGAATATAAATATACAAAAAACTACATTTATTATCGAGAGATCCCATCTGATATTCCTCCTGCTGTACTCGGATATCTAATTAATTTTGGAGTTTTTAGGGTAGAATATATTTCAGCTACATTAATGGATCTCATACACAGAAAATTCATTAGTTTTGAAACAATAAACGAGAGAAAAAAAAGATATTTGTTGAGACTCTTGCCTAATGACGAACAACTTAATGAATACGAGGAGATATTACTTAACAAAATCATATTTGATAAAAGCGAAACTACAGAGATTAATGAACTAAATAAAAAATTTAATAAAAACGCTTCACATTATGCCAAACTTTTCAGTGACCTTAAAGAAAAAATAAAAGAAAAATCTAAAGATTTTAGCTTTTTTGATGAAGTTAGCATAGGCAAAAGAAACATAGTAATGGGGTTATCATTTTTAATAGCAATACTATCATTCGTATTAGCAGCGATTTTTAAAAATCCATACTTTTATACTTGGCTAATATTAATACCAATTTATGCAATTGTTGGTACTAAAGCCATTCCAAGAAGAAGTGTAAAAGGCAAAGAAGAATATGATAAATGGATAGCTTTTAAAAAATATTTAAATGATTTCTCCAATCTTAAAGCATATGGTCCAAAGTCAATAGTCATCTGGGAAAAATATTTAATTTATGGAATTATACTTGGAGTTAGTAAAAAAGTAATTAAAGTAATAAAGTTATATTTGCCTGTTATTGAAGATGTAAACAACGGCACTTTTTTATATTTTACATCAATAAATTCCCTATCAAATTTTGATAGAGAGTTTTATAGTTTAAATAGAGGACTGTCATCCGCTGCAAAAACTTTATCCTCTACCTATGCAACTTCAAAGAGCCAAAGTAGTTCCTGGTCAGGTGGAGGAGGAGGTTTTTCTGGTGGTGGTGGAGGAGGGGGAGGAGGTTCTGGAGGAGGAATGGGGTAGAATTAATAGCATTAACCTTAAATTAAATTGTATATATTTCTGCCCAAAGAAATGGGAGAAGTTAAATATGATACAAACTTTGCAATCAGAGATTCCTATTGAATTAAATGAAACATATACTTTTTGCTTACATCTAACCTGCACTATCATGGATTTAGGATCGAAATATTAGCCAGTACTTGTAAGAATGACTTTATATTTATCAAATGTTAACATTTCTAAAATAAAACAGGGAAATGATTTTTATTAGAATTATGAATTTTTATTGATTTATGTATTTGTTTATATTAAATTTTTTGTATGGAAAGAAAATCTATTAGACTAATAAAACTTTTTTTAGTATCAATATTATTAGTTCTAATCATTTTTTTCTTTAATATATATAACCCTTTACCTTCAGTAAAGAAACCTTCTGATAATTTACTGAAGCCAAAGAATAATTCTTTGGTTGAACGACTTTTAACAGGTGATGAATATAAAAGCATGGATCTACTCGGACCAGTAGAGATCGAGAAAGTTTCATCTAATCAATCAGTGAATATTCAAACAAAAGCAATGAAGCTGAATCCAGCCGGAAATAGAATTAACTGTACAATTCGTAAGTACAGAAAAAAGATTGTTTTAAATACTCAATATAATAATAAAGATTTAAAAAATTATATAATCAGCATCAATGTTGACTCTTTATCTAAAATTAGAGATTCAAAATTATCACTATTATGTGATCACATTTATTTTACGGAAGAAGATGGGCAAACCATTATACCGCATTGGCTGGAATATGGCTGCGGTAGAGATGTCACAAAATTATGGCTAAGAATACCATCTCTTAAAGCACATACTAAAAAAACTATCTATATGTATTATAGCAATGAAAGAGAGGGGAGCTTATCAGATTTTAAAAATGTATTCCAGCAAGAGCCAAACCTTGTGGGATGGTATTATTTTGATAGTGTAAATGACAAGAAAATTTTGGATTTTTCAGGACATGGAAATAATGGAACTTTATCAAGATTGGAGTTTGGTCATGAATGGGGGGTTAGATGGTCTTATCATGAAGCAAGACCTTACATTTTCTTTAATGACTGGCAAAAATGGTATAGTTATTTGGATGAAAAAAGTGTATATTTTACCGTTCCTGCAAAAAACTTACAAACTTTATCAAATACTGGTTCGATTGAAGTACGAGTAAAGTTTTACAATTTAACTGAATTAATAACAGAGCATATATTCACTGACTCCAAGAATCAAATTGAATTTGGGAAACTATCAAACGGTAATTTATATTTTCGACTTGGGAATAGTAACAATCGTATAGTTTGGAATACAAGATTAAACAATATACAATGGTATCATTTAGTTATATCATGGAATATCCCAAGTAATGAAATTAAATTATTCGTGAATGGTAAAGAAATTCTGCCTATTCCATCAAGTAAGAAGTTTAATTTTACCAAGATAAATAAATTAGAGAATCTTGAGTTTGGAGGTTATTATACCGGCAATAATTATGGTTTATGTGGATTTCTTGATTGTCTTAGAATTTATGATAAGCCACTAACAGCTAAAGAAGCAAGTCTTTTTATGAACATCAACCAAAGAAGCCTTAGATTCCTAACTTATAAAGATGAAAAGGAAGAATTAATTTACTCAAGCCATGAGAATTATCAACAAGTGGATTTTAGTTCGGTTTCTAAATATCCAATTTCCGATCAATTAGAATTGAACCTTATTTATGCCTCTCCTTTAAATGAATATTATTATACTTATACCCATAGTGAGGGCGAAGAGAAATATTTAAGGAGTTTAAAGGAACCACCTATGATTATTGACCGTACAAGCAATGATGATAATCCGATATTTGGTTTTAGTGGACATTTTTTCTCCTATACTGGAACTGAAATTCAGGTGAAAAATGTTTTTTACGCAGAATTTGTAGGTTTAAAAATTGATAATCCAGGATTAATAAGAGATTTAAAAATTGAATTCTCATGGTTAGTAGATTATTCTCAGAGGGAGTATTACGAAGATACAATAGGTTTATTAGACTACTTTTTACCTTCTGCAAAAGCTTGTGGACCCTTTTACTCATATAAAATAATTGGAGATTCAGAATTAGAGTTAGTGAGCATTACAAATGGTATTTACTGATTTAGAGTGGTAAAATCCATATACATTGATCCTTCTACTTGTGTAATGCAAATTTCCTATAAACCAAATTATAAGAAAGGCAACATTACAATAGAGCTTTCAGGTATGATTTTTATGGATAAAGATATGCAGTTAGTCCGCCCAAAACTTGTTAAAAAAATACCTACTGAACTTAAAAATTATAGCAGAGCAAGAGATGATATAACAATACCCTCAAAGTATAAAGCTACCTTTCCTCCAATTGAAGAAGGTGTCATTTATTTTAAACAAAACAAAAAAAATGGTTTAGATCTTGTTTTTGAGAATCGAGGATTAGATACAATAGTCTTAGATAATAAAACTTTTGATTTTATCGAACACAACCTTTTCAACAGTATTCATATTTATAATTCAAATTATTTTTTAATATTGGACCTGTCCTTAGATGACTTAAAAGATAAATTAATGAATAAATCCATAGAAAGTGGTTATTGTTTACATTTTCAAATATTACCATCATACCTATTAGAGAAGAATAAGTATTACTATATTACATTTGCAGAGGGTGATACTGATGAATACGAGGGTCATACACAAGAGGATTACGCTCATTTAACATCATGGATTTTAGGAAAAGATCCGTATCGGTATAATCATATTCCATTTACAGATTCCTATAAGTTTCTTTACAAATTCATAATTTCAGATGATGGTACCTTTAGTTTTTACTCAACTTTGGAATAAATAAATGTTTCACCGCATCAGTTTGATTCTTTTAGTTGGATTTATGATTTTTCACCTCAGTATGACAAAATTATCGTTTGCGAACATTATATCAAAGAATAGTTCAGTAAATATAGAGGCATTGAACCTACCAAAAGAAGACATCATTAACATTGATGAAGAATTAGGTCAGAATATTATAGTTGGGATCCCTTATACGTTTTTAGACTCTTTTACAGAATCAATTCTTCGCATGATTAAACCAGCTGGTATTGTGTTATATCAGAGAAATTTTGATTCATTTGAGCAAATAAAGGATTTAATTAATCAATTACAGACAATTTCTAAAGAGGAATCTAAATGTCCTTACTTTATTATGCTTGACGAAGAACCGGATGGTGCAAATAGAATGGGTCTTCTTAAGAATATATTCACTCTTGGTAACCCAAATTGGGCAAAAATTGAGAGAGATATTGTTAAACTATCAAAAATTGGAATAAATGTTGAGTTAGCCCCATTGGCTGACTTTCCATTTGTTCCAAATTCTTTTATTTCCAAACGTTTAAAGCTTGAATCAAAAGAAGATTTAATTGCATTTAATAAAACTTTTATTAGCTTATTAAATAAATATAATATTTGTGCCACATTGAAGCATTTTCCTGGACTTGGCCTTATTTCAGATGATCCTCACTATAAGTTTATACAGAATGTTTCTAATAAAGATATGATTGACCAATCAATATCTATTTTCCAATATGGAATTGAGAGTGGAGCTTCTTTTGTTATGACATGCCACGTTATATATGATGCTCTGGACCCCAATAATCCAGCAACTTTTTCAAGTTATATTGTTACTGATAATCTTAGAAATAAGCTTGGTTTCGAGGGAATGGTAGTTACTGATGACCTTTCAGATATGCCTCTATCTATTCAAGGTCTTGATTTAGTAGATGCAGGAATACAATCATTGAAGGCAGGACATAATCTGATTATGTTTTCTCATAACCTTCCAAGAACTAAGGAAATTGTTGAAGGAATTTTATTGGAAGCATCTAAAGATAAAGAATTACTAAAAATCATTAAGTCAAACTATATAAAAGTTACATCATTTAAAAATCGTTATTTGATTAAAAATGAATAACTTTAGTGTGGCGAGATAAGACGAGCTATATCATTCCAGGTAACAAATACAATTAATGCCATTAAAAGCATAAAACCTATTGTATTTATTGTTGCTTCAACATTTTTGTTCACTTTTTTCTTGAATATGCCTTCAATTAAGGAAAAAATAATTCTACCTCCATCCAATGGTGGAAAAGGAAATAAATTTATTAACCCCAGATTCACGCTTAATAGTGCCATAAAGAAAAAGAAATAGCTCCATCCAACAGCTACTGTACTTGCAGCTGTTGTAACTATCCCAACAGGTCCTGCTACGGCAACGCTTGTAACTTTGCCAGTAAAAAGCATACCGAGAAAAGTTATGAAATCTTTAAAAAATGAATAATTCATCTCAAGAGAAAGTTTTATTGAATTTATA
>Ga0255340_1004550_pt1 | contig 13390 bp, 14 predicted proteins | sample wastewater_treat_7_FD_192417 | JGI IMG/M metagenome (GOLD analysis project Ga0255340, IMG submission 192417) | Wastewater microbial communities from Lulu Island WWTP, Vancouver, Canada - plant10 | ecosystem: Engineered > WWTP > Wastewater > Unclassified | place: Canada: Vancouver, British... | reverse complement strand
AGATTCGAACTCGCGACTTTCACCTTGGCAAGGTGACACTCTACCACTGAGTTAATCCCGCGCAAGCATGTCGTCCGGGTGCGTAATCGAACGATCAGCGCCACGTAATCTTAGCAAAGACCACTCCAACTTGTCAAATCGAATGTTTGCGATGATTCAATATTTCCAATACGAATTTCCAATACGGCAATTGGAAGCTGGAAAGCATCGAACCGAGAAAGTCGCTCGTCGTCCTGTTCTATGCTCCGCTCCAAGACAGTCGTAGAGAATATGTCTGCGAGGCTCGTCACGTGGAAGGAGCTTGAGCGGTCTTTTCGGAACACGTTGACAATGGTGACGATCAAGATCTTCATGCAATAATCCGAAACAATATAAGTCTCACAAGAGACCATGGTTGGTTCCTACATATTCCGAGTCAAAGTATGCCATATGGTTTTGTCTGAAAAACCACATTGTTCGTAAAGCCTTTCAGGTCGAGTCTCATTGTTTACACGACCGGAAACGGTCACGAAATCAGCCTTGTCCTTGAGTCGGGATAGAAGCTCATTGACGATACATTGCCCGAGTCCCATGTGCCTATAATCGTTCGACACTTGAATCCACTCAAGGGTGCCTTCTCGAATGTCGCGATCGAGTTCCGCGATGCCGCTGGCGACAACGTCCATGCTCGATGTATCGCGGATGCAAATCCATAGATCGGCATCATAGACGGGACGGGCTTGGTATTGTTCGAGTTCTTTTACTGTCACTCCTTCGCGTTCGTAGCAGGCGTTGATGTGGGCGGCAAATTCCTCTGTATTGCCTTGTGTCATGACAAAGCCTTCCGGCAAATCGACATTATCGATTTTCCTTAAATCGTGCAGGAGTTTGAAATACGGCTCGTCGGTATAGTCACTAAGCAAATTTGCGGAAAAGTCCTCGTCGGAGACAATCATTATATTCGCAGGAGTTTTAAAAGTGTTTGTTTTCCAAAAACACAATGAAGAGGCTCCCGTAGGGTTGAATAAGTATGTCTGCTTATCCACGTGATCGTTCCTATAGTTCTTTCATATTATCTGTTGAAGGTTTGAAACCGAAGCAACTCTCGATGGCGCCTGTCGGGCATTTGTGGATGCAGTCGCGACAGCGGATGCATTCGGGGCTGTTCGGCGTCTTGACGGGATCGACGCCCATTTTACAGATGCGCGCGCATTTTCCGCAGTCGATGCATTTGTCGTTGATTTTGAATCGGTAGAAACTGACAGGCTGTAAGATCCCGTAAAAGGCGCCGAGAGGGCAGAGGTAGCGGCAGAAAACGCGGTAGAGAAAGATGGAAAGCACAAGGATTGCGATTGCCAGAGTGACTTTCCAAATAAACAGCGATCCGGCAGCCTCCCGCATGGCGGGATTGAGGACGACAAGCGGAATGCCTCCTCCTATTGTGCCTGCGGGGCAGACGTATTTGCAAAAATACGGATCGCTCATGCCGAAGCTGTTGCGCGCGATGAGAGGCAACAACATGACAACGCCGATGAGCATCACGTATTTCCCGAAGGAGAGTATGCGGTTGAGTTTGGCGGGGACTTTGATTTTCGGCGTCGGAATTTTGTGTAAGAGATCCTGCAGCAGACCGAAAGGACACAGATATCCGCAGAAGAAACGACCGAGTAATATCCCGAACAAAGCAATGAGTCCGAACACGTAAAAGCTGAAATTGAACTTCGCGCTGCCTGCGATTGCTTGTAAGCTGCCGATCGGACAGGCGCCAAGAGCGCCTGGACAAGAGTAGCAATTAAGAACGGGCACGCAGATGGTTTTTAAGTTCCCCTTGTAGATGCTCCCCGAGATGAAGCCCTTGTAATCCCCGTTGAAGACGACGGCGCCGAGAGCTTGAATGAGATGGCGTCGGTTGTGCGAGATCTTCTTTTTCGTCTTTTTCTTATCCAATGCCGATGCACTCCATGCAGATATTAATCGCCTTCATCAGGAGTGTTTTTACCTCATCGCCATTCGCGCGCAAGAGGCCGATCAGGATAAAAGCGATCGCGACGGAGGAAATCAGAAGCGACCATTTGTTGAGTCGAAAGAATCGGAAGAATGTTCCTTCGTAAATCTGTTTTTCATTGCGGTTACCGTTCATTACAAGACTCTTCTCTCTGGCGTTAGATTGCTATGCTAAACATTATCGTTAAGCGAGAAAAAGCTGTCAATCGAATTGTGGAGCCGATTCGTACCATTTGATATGTTTCCCGCCTGCGGAATCAGTATGATTTGAGCTGATCATGTAGTCAAGGAGGATTTTTCGATGAAACGAAAAATTAGAATAATACTTGTTTTGACATTGGCTCTTGTCATGCTGTTGAGCGCTTGTCAGCCTCGCGATTTGCCTTCGAACGGCGACAAAAAGACGACGTCCGCGGCGGATTCTGAGTCGGGAGATGAGCAAAATCCGTTCGCTCCTCCGAAATCTATCGGAGAAATAAAAAACTGGAAATTCAGCACGGACGATATTGATGGCAATCACGTCGACGAATCGATCTTCAGCGAAGCGAGACTGACGATGGTCAATATCTGGGCAACATGGTGCGGACCGTGCATTGCAGAGATTCCACACATCGGGGAACTCGCAAAAGATGAATTTGCCGACATGAACATTCAAGTCATGGGGATCGTGAGCGATGCCGAGTTGGGCGACGACAATGAAATGGCGCTGAACAATGCAAAATATATTTTAGAAGTATCCGGAGCCTCGTATCTAAACGTCCTTTTTAATTCTCCTGATATGTATGAATCGCTTCTCAAGTTTGTCGGGGGGTATCCGACGACTATTTTTATGGATAGTCAAGGGAACGTTGTCGGCTCTGAAATACTTGGTATGCGCTCGAAAGAGGTGTTTCTCGAGGAGGCACAACAGCGACTCGACATGCTAAACGACTAAACCCTAATTCCATGTTCATTCAACTCGCGCAGCCGGTTGAGCAGTTTCGCCACGTATTCCGCTCAAGCACGGCTGTGTTATAATTCGTGGTGTCGAAACACTGACATAAGCAGGCGTTTGGGAGCGTATTTGTGCGTTGTCATCGGTGTGTTCGCCGGATTGACGCGTACCGCCCGTTTTTCGCATTTGCGTGGCTTCTTCTATCGGAAAGAAAGGTACAAACGGCTATGAGTCATGTGGCAGGTATCAAGCTAAGAGATCTTGTCGAGCATTTTGATTATCACGTCATTCGAGATTACGGGAAGATCGACAGGACTGTGATTGCGGTTGCCGACATTACGCGACCGGGGTTGCAGTTGGCGGGTCATTTCAAGCATTTCGGCCCCGATCGAATGCAGCTTATCGGCAATATGGAAATGGCATACCTGAAGACGTTGACGCCTGAAGAGGAGTCGGAGTGTCTCAGTCGCCTTTTTGCGACGGGCATTCCCTGTCTAATTCTATCGCGGCGGCATGAGCCTAGCGAGGTCATGTTGTACTGCGCCGATAAATACGAGATTCCCATTCTGCAAAGCGATCATTCGACGTCGTCCATCTACAGCTCGCTTGTCAAACACTTGAATGTCGAGCTTGCCCCGCATATTTCGATGCATGGTGTGCTTGTTGAGGTTCTTGGGGAGGGCGTTCTCATTCTGGGCGAGAGCGGCGTCGGTAAGTCCGAGACCGCACTTGAGCTCGTCAAACGCGGGCATCGCCTGATCGCCGATGATTTGATAGAAATCAGACGCGTATCCGATACGACGCTCCTCGGGCGTGCGCCCGAGAATATCCGACATATGATTGAAATTCGCGGCTTGGGCATCCTCAACGTCAAAGAGCTTTACGGTGTTTCATCCGTTAAGGTGCAGGACAACATCAACTTTATCATCAACATGGAGTTTTGGGATGAGAATAAAGTCTATAATCGGCTCGGCATTGAAGATGAGGAAACAACAATTCTCGGCGTTTCCATCCCATCCGTGACAATTCCCGTGCGCCCTGGGCGGAATCTGGCCATTATCGTTGAATTCGCCGCCATCAATTTCCGTCATAAGAAAATGGGGCACAATGCGGCGAGAGAGCTTGAAGAACTGGTTTTTAACTCTAATCATTGACTTGTAAGCACTCGCGATCTTTCGAGGAAATTGATGATGACACGCAAAGGAGAGAACAAGTGAGCAAAGATGGGATGGATGCCGTATCCGTTCTCCGTAGCATAAAAAACTTATCGGTTACGTGCGACATGCCCATGGCAAAACTCACGCGCTTTCGCGCGGGCGGGTGTGCCGACATCCTTGTTCAGCCACATACTGTTGAGAGCGCGATAGAGCTGATTAGGGTTGTGCGAACAAGCGGTTTGCCCTTGACGGTCATCGGATGCGCTTCAAATATTCTTGTTTCCGATCGCGGTATTCGCGGCGTGACGTGCCGGTTGTATCCTTCGCTGAATGCCATACGTCTAGACGGTAACAGTCTGTTCTGTCAAGCTGGCGCTCTGCTTTGCGACGTCGCGGCTTATGCGGCGAGACGTTCGCTCGGCGGAGTCGAATTTGCAGCGGGGATTCCCGGTACGGTCGGCGGCGCCGTCTTCATGAATGCAGGTGCGTTCGACGGGAGTATGTCGGATGTTGTGTGGAAAACGACGTTCATTGATGGTTTCGGCAACATCGGGGAGATTGCCGGCAACGAACACGATTTTGGATATCGGCACAGTTATTTTATCTGTTCGCCGGACGCCGTGATTCTTGAGACGGAGCTTCGTTTAGAGCACAGGGATCTTTCACTTATCTATGAAAAAATGTCGGAGAATGCACATAGGCGTTACAATACCCAGCCGCTCGACGCGTACTCCGCGGGCAGCGCTTTCAGAAGACCGGAGGGATATTATGCCGGCAAACTGATTTCCGATGCCGGCATGAAAGGATACAGGCGAAAAAATGCCGGCGTGTCGGCCAAGCACGCGGGGTTCATTGTCAATCACGGCGAGGCAACGGCGGAGGAGATCGCTCAAGTCTTCAGAGATGTCCGCAAGGCCGTTTATGATATGAAAGGCGTGATTCTTATGCCTGAAGTGAGACCGGTCGGCGAATGGGACGACGATCCTTTTGCTTTCGAGCGCTGAGAACACCGACTGCCCTTATTTCGGGTTATCACGCTTTCCCATTGAAACCTTACACACCTGCGAACGTATGGCGGAAAATGAAAGGGATGTTGGATGGATATTACGATTGTTACCGGTTTATCGGGGAGCGGAAAGAGCTTAACAGCAAGCTTGTTGGAGGATATGGGGTTCTTTTGCATCGATAACATGCCGCCACAGCTCGTTGCCGAATTGACGCGCGTTTTATCGGACTGGCAAGTGACTGCAGAGCTACCTACCTCCGATATGCGCCTCGCGCTCGTCATGGATACGCGAACGCCCGGTTTTGTCAAGCATCTGCAACCCGTTCTCGATTATTTGAGAGACAGCGATGTTCCTGTTCGCATTCTTTTTCTCGAGACATCCGATATGGCGCTGATTAGCCGCTACAATCAGACTAGGCGAGATCATCCGTTGTCGTATGGACGATCTCTTGTAGAGGCGATTGCTTCGGAGCGCGATATGTTGGCGCCGGTTAAAGCGCTCGCCACGGACATCATAGACACGACAGGTCTGTCGAGCCGCGATCTGAGACAAAGACTCCAACAACTTTTCAGTCATGCCGGATTGCACGATGAAATCACGATTTTCGTTCAATCATTCGGATTTAAGTACGGTATACCGCCCGATGCGGACATTGTATGCGATGTCCGCTTCCTGCCGAATCCGCATTACATTGATCACTTGAGACCGTTGTCGGGGCTTGATCAACCCGTCATCGATTATTTGGGGCAGTACCCCGAAGCAGATGAATATCTCGATCGACAGTGTGAGCTTTTTTGTTACACAATCCCGTTCTACATCCGCGAAGGAAAACAGCGGCTGAATATCGGCATCGGCTGCACTGGGGGACGTCATCGCAGTGTTATGTCCGCGGAGAGGATTGTCGAGCATTTGAAAAGAGCCGGTTTCAACGCCATCGCGTTACATCGCGATTTGCATCGAGATGTGAGACAGCGGCGCATCGATGAGATGGAATCCGCTGAATCGTTTTCATGACTTTTTCCGCAGGTATTCGCAGAGAATTAGTCGATCGTTTTTCGGCGAGAGAGAAATCGCAAGAGTGGGCGCTCGCGTCGTTTGCCGTGTTTTCCGCTCTGTCCGGTTCAATTGACCAAAACGAGGAAGGATGGCGCGTTACCATTCGTGTTACGGGATCTCACATCGCTTCGATGCTTGAGGATATCGCCAAGTCGCTCTCCCTTCCGATTTGTGAGAAAAAGACGGGAAGACGCGATATAAGCCTGACATTTGTTGTTTCAGTTGAAAGACGTGCGCTCCTATTTTTCGATTTTGATCGATGGTGGGAATGGACGGGCGAACAAGGTCTCGAGGTGATTTTTTCATCCTTTTTTCTCGCATGCGGCGTGATGTCGGATCCGACGACAGGACGTTATCGTCTGGCCTTTTCACCCTATTCAGAGGGTTCGATTTCCCTCATGAAGCATCTGTTCAGCTGCGCCGATCTGAATCCGAGAGAATCACGACATCAGGGTAAACAGTTGTTGTTTTTCTCAAAGGGGGAAGACATTGCGCAATTTCTATTGTTGTGCGGCGCGCACCTCACCTTGTTGAGATTCGAGGAACTGCGGAGCGAGAGGGAATTGCTCGGACAAGTGAACCGTCTTGTCAATTTTGACGAGGCGAATGCGAGTCGCCGCGCTCAATCGATTTCGGAACAGCTTAGCGCCATCGACACAATTGAACGCATACGCGGTCTCGACTCACTTGCTCCGGCTCTTGCAGAGGCCGCCAAAGCGAGATTGGAGAATAGGGGCGCTTCGCTTGAGGAACTGGGTGCCGGCATGGTGCCTCCCGTGAGTAAGTCGGGTATGAGTCACCGCTTTGCAAAAATCCGTTCTCTCGCTCATGTTCTTGAAAGCAAGGAGCGACGTGAACAATCGGAGCGGTAGAGAGTGGTATACTTAAAGGCGATCAACCCACCGACGCTTTCCGTCAAATGGTGATCGATTGATGCGTAGTGAAGATGCATCAGTCGCAGCGACGGCGGCGATCGGCTCGTAATGCTTTTACACAAGGCGATGGCGGTGTGGTAAGGATATGATGGACTACTTAGAAGGCTTTCTAATAGGATCGATATGGAGTGACACGGATTACCGAACGCGTCGACACTATCATGCGCATGTTTTTCTCGCCACTTTGATGGCCGCCGCTTTCGCGTTTTTTCTCTTTTTCCCGGATAGGATGTCAAAGTGGGTTGTCGTTTCGCAACCGCTCTCCCTTGTTTTCCTTATTTTTCTGATGTTGGCTACGCCGATTATTTCGAGTATTTATTATCGCGTGCCTTTTTATGTCAGACCTGTTCTTTTGCTTTTGTACATCATGAAGTACGTGTTGCTCTTCTATACGCTCGTCCATTTTTTCTTTCCGCTTGTCACGGTTGATCGGGCAAAAATATCCGATCTCTTGTTCGCGCGCATCGATGACCACATGACTCGTTCGCTCGATCGATTCAGCGATTCCGGCAGAGTTCTTACGACTGTCGCGGGTGTGATTATCGGAGCTTTTTGGATTATTGCCGAAGGACTTCTCGTCGTGCTTATTCTGATTGCCGTACCGCTTGCCGCCATTTGTCTTCTGAAAGGCATACGCTATGTAATTGACATTGTCCTATACGAGCTGATCGATCGTTTCATTCTCAAGGACGGCCCTGCAATGGCCGATGAGGCCCCATGGCTTGGAAACGTTGTTGATGATGAAGAGAGCTTGACCGTAAGCGCACCGATATTGTTTTCCGGATCGGAAAAGCGACAGAAAGAAACTGTCGTTACTAAAAAGAAACGGGATGTTGCATACGATGGCGGTATGATCAACAGGTTCCGCCTGATCCTGAAGGATAGATTTCGATCTATCCAACGCGGACTACGCAACACTTCTCCACGCGGGAAGAAACGGGATGACCGCATCCGAGTAAAGAGAGTGGCAAGAACGAAAACGGAAGAATAAATGATCGGAGGTTTTCGCACTGTAATTTCTCGTCGACAAAACGAGTTTGTGCGGCAAAATTCTCATGAACAACGAATACAATCCACATCGACACAATTCCTCAAATCAGAACGAGGAGGAGCATAGCCGTTCAGACCGGCACTCTCCCAATGAGAGTCCGTACTATACTCAAGGAGATCGCTCGAACTACGGAGAGGCGTCACCACCTAAAAAAGGCACGAGCGGTCTTGCGCTCGGGGTCATAATCTTCGGGTTGGTGGCCGTTTTGCTGTTTTCCGCCGTCGCGGGATTTCTCTTTTTTCTCTATAAAGGTTATGACAGACTACACCGGATTCAAGAGCCCGCGGAGGTGACCGAAAGCTTATCGCCCGATAAGCCAATGCCCTCGGAGTCTCTATTAGATGATGATCCGCTGCCATCCGGCAGTGAAGGCGTCGATCCGCACTTCAGTTTAGAGGATTTCGCGCGCCCCGCGCCGCAAGAGGGCAAAGAGATTCTCTCAATCCCCGAGATTGTCGAGAAGGCGAAACCGGCCGTCGTCGCGATCTACACGAACGTAGTGGTTGACCGCGGCGCATATTTCGGACTGGTCGAAAATACGGTTGCCGGGTCAGGTTTTATCATCACGGAGAACGGTTACGTCGTAACCAATGCGCACGTTGTCGAAGATGCCCGAAGCGTTATCGTGTACCTGGAGGACGAGCGCACGTATGAGGCGAAGGTCATCGGTTCGGATGCCTATGCGGATATTGCTGTCTTGAAAGTTGATGCGAAAGGTCTTCCGACGGTAGAACTCGGCGATTCGGATAAATTACTCGTCGGCGAAATGGCGATCGCCATAGGAAACCCGACGGGGAATTTGAGGGGGACAGTGACGTCAGGCATCGTCTCGGCAGTTGATCGCGAGATGCAGGAGTCTCCGATTCCTCTCATTCAGACGGATGCCGCACTCAATTCCGGCAATTCGGGCGGCGCGTTGCTCAACGCATACGGCGAGGTGATCGGGATTAACCAACTGAAAATTGTGTACGCAGATTCGGGGAGAAATGAGCCGATCATCGGGATCAGTTTCGCCATCCCGTCCAATGCGGCGAAACCCATCATCGAGAGTCTCATCCGTACCGGTAAATATGAATGGCCGATGATGGGCATTACCGTGTCAACGGTACAGCAGGAGTTAGCTGAGCAACAAGATATGCATTTCCCCGGCGTTGTGATCGTCTCCGTTGAGAAAAACGGACCGGGTGATAAAGCCGGGCTGAAAGCGGGCGACGTGATTACGAAAATAAACAATAAGAGAGTGACGACGACACGGGAATTGTCAAACGCCAAGAACGAATATAGGGTAGGAGAGACGGTCACGCTCGAAGTATATCGAGCTAAACGCGTGATTGAAATCTCTTTAACGTTCGGCTCGTCTCGGTAATATCGACTGCAAGGAGTGTCAATGCGAGGTCGCGGTTGGGCACGTGACATTATTTCTCACTTTTTAATCGTATCTCTTTTAGGGGTAGGACTTCTTTTGTTGCACAAAAAAGCGATGAATACGCCCGAGTTGAAGGATGAAAGCTGGATTTCAACTGTTTTTACCATTGCTTTCATCCTTTTGATTCTGATGGTTATCGTTTTTATCGGACAGGTCTTTACGCGCGTGAGATTGGAACGTTTTCGTCCCGGGAACGCTGAAAGCCTAGCTCGTCTTGACCGTATGCGGCGCTTTCATTTGCCTGAACGATACCGAAAACTACAGGAGACATGGTATGACGCACGGCAGGATCTTTGTAGGTTTTATATGGGTAAGGGGTGGTTCCCCACCGATCAAAAGCCATTTGACATCGTTTTGCAGCGTCGTCGCAAGATCCCGTCTTTCAGGCAAGAACCTTACGTTGATCGCCTGTTTGTTTTCTACCACCCCATGCTTAACGTTCTCATCGTCGATCAGACGCTGAACCTGTGTGAACGCCTGATCAAAAAAAGCTACAAGACGGCGCCCGCCCCGAGAAACGCAATCGTGTTTCTGACCGATATGAACAACGCGGAGGAAGTCACTTCCGCCGCCGCTGGTATTGTCAACTATCTCTGTCGACTTGGGAAGAGGACGAGTCTCTATCCGCTGTTAATTGATTTCAACGGCGGGAGATTATACTACCCGATCGATACGACGCTCGTTCGCAAACCTCACCGCCTGTTTTTCTTTAAAGCGCGCCTTGAACTGACGCGCTTCGTCCGTCGGCAAGTTTCGAAAGAAACGCCTCGAACGAATCCACGGACAGAGCATGAGACGAATTATCGTCACTCGCCGAGGAAATAATTCGCTAAATTCGCGTTCGGGTCGTGTCTGCCGACGAGCAAATCACCTTCTGAACAACTGAGTAGCGCCGTGACACCGGGACCGTGTCCGGAAACGATGCAGTTCGAGTGAACGATGACACCGAGTGTGCATGCCCCCTTTTTGTACTGGCGGCCGAACCTGTTGTCGCAGTCTTTCAACAACACGAGATCGCCGAAGCGTAAATTATCTAGGCCGTATTCCTTCAGTGCGTCAAGGTCGCCTGTCATAATATCGTAGTCGCCAGTGTAGGCAGACGCGGCACCGATGCCCGAGCCCATGAGGTAGGGCGGTACTTCAGCGACGCAGGGAACGACGAGTTTCCCGTCAACTTCCTCGGGAGCGATCTTCTCTAGAAGCTCCGGCGACAAGCTGAGACATGCGATGTCGGGATAATCCGTCAATTTTAGTCCCAGTCCTATTGCGCGAATTAGGATCTGATCTCCGATTTTCATTTTGTCGAGCGCATCGGCCGGGAAATAGCAAATCGTGTGTTCAATGCCTCCATGTTTCCCGGTGACGAATCCCTCTGCCCCCTTGGCATCTCCATCAACGACAATGGCGCGGTTGCCGATGCAGGCGATATTCATGAGGCTGTCATTTTCCGGCTTGACCTCGTTGCGCAGGCTGACGCCGGGCTCAATATGGTCGCCGGCAAGCTTCATGCAGCAGTCGCCGATCCGGTAGTTATAAACGATACCGCCAACACTCGGGAGCACGCGTGCGAACCCCCTTTGATCGATTTTATATTCTTTTTTCCATGTAGGTGCATGGATTCTCGCCTGTAAAGACATTTCGACGAGATGTTCTTTATTCGTTTTCATGGATCCCCTCCTTTACTAAACATGCATGATTTTTCCATGCGTTCTTTATCATACCATTTGCTTTTGTATTTGCTTTCGTGTGCAGTTTTTCAATTAATTTTGAAATATTGGATTTTGCTCCTTGCACCAGTGTGCAGTTTTTCAGTCAATATCGAAATTTCGGATTTTGCTCCTAGCGTCCGTGTACAGTTTTTCAATTTAAATCGGATTTCTGTATTTGAGGCTCAGAACCCGTGTGCAAGTTTTCAATTAAAACAGAAATTCTGTAATTAAGGTTCGGAACCTGTGTGCAATTTCTCATTTTTAATTGAATTTTTGGACTTTGCGCCCTCAGTTTCCTGAAAAAGGAAGGGGCTGTACTTTTTGCTATGCTGCCCTCTTCGTCAAACTGTTTTTATCACGTGTTGTTGCGACCACGGGTTCGGTTAATCTCTATAAAGAATCTTGAGATCGGATGCTCTAGAAATCCGCTCGACGGAATGGTTGCGTACGCGGCCGATGACGGCGCCGCCCGTTCCGTTCATTTCGATATCCAGCTCGTCAACCGTCAAGTGTTTTGCGTCGATGTCGCCTGAGCCGAAAACTGATATCTCAAGCCGTTCCGCTTCACCGCTCAGAATGGAGACATCACCCGATCCGGCGATCCTGACATACCCGGTTTTAGACAGTTCTCTAATCTTAACGTCGCCGGATCCCGCGATGCTGATTGACGCATCTTCGACTTCGCCGAAATCACAGTCTCCCGATCCGGCTACTTTCAACTGAAGTGATTTCACGTTCCCCAAGGTCGTGTTGCCGGATCCAGTGATCGTGACATTCGCTTCTTTCACGTCGATCGCACTTCTGATGTCGGCGGCTCCCTTGATCTTTGCGTTCAAAGACGTGAGAACCGGGTGGGCGACGGAGAGACGCATAGTACCTGAACCTTGTGAGTTCCCAAAGCCGATGCCGAAAAACTTATTGGACTTATAGCTATTGAGGCGTATGGCGAGTGTCGAGCCTTCTCTTTCTATGGAGAGATTTTTCATGAAAGACACGGGGCCGTCGGCTTTCCAGTGTGTTTTTCCGTCTTTGGATTGATCGATCATTATGTCGCATGCACCGGCGAGATCAAAATCCAAACTGTCTATACCTGTGCCTTTCTCGTTCTCATCATCGTTGTTTTGGCTGACGGTGCCTTTATCGCTTTTCCAGTCATTTGTGCCGAAATCGTCGCTTGTGCGAAGTAAGATATTGCCTTTTCCACGATTGATCACGACCATTTCTTCGAAATTGGCTTCACTGCCATCATCGAATCGAACGACCGAACCATCGATTTTCCCTTCCATATCGGCGTAGCACGCCCTATTATTTAACTCTGCAACGAGTTTGAGGTTGCCATGTTCGACAGGGAATGAAAAGTTTTCTTCCTCGACCGCTCCGATAGGTGTCATGTCATCGCAAAAAAGGTCGTTTATAGTGACGCCGAGTGCATCGGCGATCACCGGCAGTAATGCGATATCGGGACAGCCTATACCGGTCTCCCATTTAGAGACTGCTTGAGGGGAGACGCCGAGCTTCTGCGAGAGTGCATCCTGCGTCAGATTTCTCTCTTTTCTTAATTGGGCAATCCGTACGCCCAGTTTTGCCACATCGTATGCCATTTGTTATTCTCCTTATGTGTTGACAACTGTGACGTGTTCTCGTTGTTTCACGGTCGTATCTTTGTTTTACGTGAGTACGACTGTGAACTTATACGTCTGCTGTTTTTAGTAGTTGCCGTGCCTCTGCTTCAGGCAAGCGCAACATTGAAAGCGACATATGACCGGTCGCTCGACGCTTCACTTGATGGCGTGCCTCAGAGTTACGGTCACTTTCAGTATGACGCCGAAAACGATGAAATCAATCACCGATCAGTTGAATCAAGCGCTTTTTGACTCAACGTATAGTTGTTCAACGGTCAGTTGAGATCTCGCATGCAGATTATATGCCTTTTTTACGGGAAGATGGAATCATTGAACAGGAATTTTGACCGCTCTTGTGCTTGGTTCAAAACTCTACAGCTAGGCAGTTCATATGAAAATCAAAAGCCGCTGGAACGACAACGTTTCAGCGGCTTAAAACTTGGTGGGTGATATGGGACTTGAACCTATGACCCCCTGCATGTCACGCAGGTACTCTAACCAGCTGAGCTA
>Ga0255340_1004548_pt1 | contig 13399 bp, 9 predicted proteins | sample wastewater_treat_7_FD_192417 | JGI IMG/M metagenome (GOLD analysis project Ga0255340, IMG submission 192417) | Wastewater microbial communities from Lulu Island WWTP, Vancouver, Canada - plant10 | ecosystem: Engineered > WWTP > Wastewater > Unclassified | place: Canada: Vancouver, British... | reverse complement strand
CGGCGTCGGGCGGGCTGTGGGTTGTCGGCGGGCGGAGGGCACGGCTGGGCGGGGTGTGCGCGGGGGATAAGGAAGGAGCGGGGCTGCGGGGCGGGGTTGTACTGGGCGGCTGCCTGCATTGGTCTGGTTCCTCCGTTGAGTGATCGGCTCTCTACTTTGGGGCGGGGGTGCGGGAATGGGCTGAAAATGCGGGGGGCTTTGGGCGGAGGCAGCGGCTGGAAGTGCTGGAAAAAGAAGGGGTAAGAATTTTTTGATGCGGGGGGATTTGAGGGGTCAGGGGTGTTGCGGAAATTGGCTGAGTTCGACTGTCTGTAAAGAAAAGAATGGGGGAGGAGGCGGCGGGTTTTTGTGTTTTTGATGTTGATATTCTCCTGCTGGAATGATATATTCCAGCCTCAGATTGGCTACGCAGGAGTTTTGTGCCCATAAAAGCACGCCTTCAAACAGAAGGAGATGCTTACGATGAAAGGTAATTCAGAGTGGAAACAAGGACTATCCTACAGAATCGACGGCAAGCCCACGGCCATCGATTTGTTCTGCGGTTGCGGCGGACTTACTGTGGGGTTGAAGATGGCTGGATTCATGGTTTTGGGCGCGGTGGACGTCGATCCGTTGTCCGTCAAAACCTATAAGGCGAACCATCGCGATGTCACATTGTGGGAGAAGGACATCAGAGAACTCAATCCGCAGGAACTGCTCGGTGTGCTCGGATTGAAGAAAGGGGACCTCGATCTCCTGGCGGGGTGCCCGCCGTGCCAGGGCTTCTCGACGATGAGGACTCTGAATGGAGCCATCAGGGTCGATGATCCTCGAAATGACCTGTTGCGGGAATTCGAACGGTTCGTGAAAGCTCTCCGCCCACGTGCCGTGATGATGGAAAACGTTCCCAGACTGGCGGACGACGAGCGGTTCGATGTTTTCCACCAGCAGTTGAAAAAACTCGGATACCAGGGGGATCATCGTATCCTGAATACGGCCGATTACGGTGTTCCGCAGCGGAGGCGGCGGCTGATTTATCTGGCGGGGATGGGTATAAAAATCCCGTTCGCTGAAAAGAACGGCAGGCAAAAGACGGTCAAGGAAGCTATCGGCGGCCTGCCAAAAGCGGGACAAAGCGGAGACCCCGTGCATGACATGCCTGAAAACCGCACCCCCAAAATTCTAGAAATTATTCGGCTTATTCCGAAAGACGGTGGAAGCCGCAGAGTTCTGCCGGAGGACTACCAGCTCGAGTGCCACAAGCGATGCAACGGGTTCAAGGATGTCTACGGTCGCATGGCCTGGAACGACGTGGCTCCGACGATCACCAGCGGATGCTTCAACCCATCCAAGGGGAGATTCCTGCATCCGGAGGAGGATCGGGCGATCACTATGCGCGAAGCGGCGCTGCTGCAAGGGTTTCCCCGCCGGTATAAGTTTCCGACCACTAACAACAAGTCAGCTGTGGCTTTGATGATCGGCAATGCCCTGCCGCCGCCGTTCATAGCGGCACACGGAAGAAGCATCAAACAAGTCCTGCGGAACGGCGACGGGACATGACTATCCAAGAGAGGGACTTAATTCACATGAGTATCGACCAGGTCTTGAGAAACGAGTTGACGCTGCAGCAATACGACGCGGCGGTGGATACCGCCCGCGAGGTTTTGTGTCTGGCATGCGCCGGTTCTGGCAAGTCCAGGACGTTGGCTTACCGGATCGCCAGACTCCTCGCCCAGAATGAGCCGCCCGAAGGGATCGTGGCCTTTACGTTCACTGAGAAGGCAGCCGAGTCCATCAAACGTCGGGTTTCTCAAGCCCTGACCACCGCAGGACTCGATCCCACCGTGATGGGGGCGATGTATATCGGGACCATCCACTCCTACTGCCAGCATATATTGGGTGTCATCGACGCCACGTACCGACAGTACGATGTGCTCGACGAGAACCGGCTGAAACTTTACATGATTTCGCGCTATTACCAGTTGGGCCTTCAATCCTTTCGACCGCGCGTACACAGCTATTTCGACACAATCAAGCAGGCCTCGGATGCCTGGAAAACCGCCAACGACGAGCTGTTGGACTTCAATACGGTCGCTGCTGAAGATCGAGACATCGGTGACTTGCTCACCCGCATTCGGGACGGTCTCAGGGCGGATCAATACATCGATTTCTCCTTGATGATCCGGAATGTAGTCGAGGCGATCCGTTCCGGTACGGTTGGCGTGGAAAACGGTATCGGAAGGTTACGTCATCTGATGGTGGACGAATACCAGGATGTCAACCCCTGCCAGGAGGAATTGATCCGTCTGCTGCACCAGCGATCGAAAACGCTTTTCGTAGTCGGGGACGATGACCAGTCGATCTATGCATGGCGAGGGGCCGATGTCGGCAACATCTTGGGTTTTCAGCAGCGATATCCAGGCTGCAGTGTGCACACTCTGTCCCAAAATTTCCGCAGCACGGAACCTGTCGTACAGGCTTCGGACGCCTTCGCGGCAGCCATGCTGGGGCCGAGTCGGATTCCGAAAAATCCGACCGCCTATGCGAATCACACGCCCCAGGATTTTAGGGTGCTGTGGTTTCCGGACCGCGCCGCCGAGGCGGAATGGGTTGCGGATAGAATCCGGGGTCTGTTGGGCACCGCTTATGATGACAACGGCGTTGTCCGCGGTTTGACGCCTGCTGATTTCGCGATTCTGATGCGCTCGACACGTCAGGCGGAGCAGGATGGTACGCCGAGACATGCGGCGTTTACGGCCGCCCTGGAGGCCCTGGGCATTCCTTTCAGTCTGGAAGCTGGTGGAGGTCCTTTCGACCGACCGCAGACATCGGTTCTTCGCAGCACCTTTGAACTCCTCCGCAATACCCCGCTTGACCGGAATACGGTACAACAACATTTCAACAACGAAGTATTGCCTGCCTTCCCCGACGCGGATTTTAATGCCCTGATCCGTGTTCTCACCGATTGGGGCCGCCGCATTCACCGTCCGAAGGGATCAACGAGAATCCGACTTTATCCTCAACAGCTTGTCTACGATCTATTGGAAGCTTTCAACATTGCGCGGACGAATTTCAGCGATGATATCATGCGGGACATCGGTCTTTTCAGTCGCATGATCTTGGATGTCGAGACTGTCTATATGAGTGTGGACTCCAGAGAGCGTTTTTCAGAGGTTCTCAACTTTTTGCGGAACGCAGCCGAAACCGGTTACGATGTTTCCACCGACGATGTGTTTCAGCGACCCGACGCCGTCACTGTATCAACCGTTCATAAGATGAAAGGTCTCGAATTCCCTTGCGTCTTCGTGGTCGATGTAGAAGCGCGTCGGTTCCCGAAACGAAGAAGCAATTATTCGGGATGGCTGCCGCCGGGGGTCATGGCCGCAGCGATCAGACGCGGTGCATACCAGAGTACACCGGAGGAGGAAGCCCGACTCTTCTATACTGCGGTTACACGTGCTGAACGATATCTTTACGTAAGCGGGGCGGAGAATCTTCCTCGGGCGAAACTGGCGGCCAGCCGGTCTCCCTATGCGTTACAGATTGCCGCCCATCCAGCGGTGATTCAGAACGCCGCAGGTCTTCCGACCGGTCTTCTCCAAGCTTCGCCGCGACGCAGAGTCGAAGATGCAGACTATCCAACCAACTTCACTGAAATCAGATACTACCTGCGATGCCCCAGGAGTTATCAGTTCCGAGAGCGCTACGGTCTCAACCCCATCGTTCCTGAAATGTTCGGTTACGGCCGGACCGTTCATACGTCCATCCAGAAGCTTCACGAGCTTCACCCGGATTCGCCGCCGGCCGAGAACGAGGTGGAGCAGGTTGTGCTGAACACATTCCATTTGAAGCACGTTCCCCAGAGCCGCGATCCGGTGAACCGGCCGGGCGCTTATGAGAATTCGAGAAACCGGGCGGTAGAGATCGCGAAAGATTACGTTACATCCTTCGGCAGGGATTTCGAGCGTGAAAGACAGGTTGAAGCGGTATTTGAAATTCCGGCCGCCCACTGCGTTATAACCGGCTCGATTGATCTTCTGCTTTACGAGGATGAGAAAGGAAATATACTTCAGGCCGAGATCATCGACTTCAAAACAATGGAAGGTGGAGAAACGCCGAGTGAGAACGACGACCTCGATTGGACCGAGCTTGCTTTGCAGGTTCAACTGTATGCAAGAGCCGCCGACCAAGTTCTCGGGCAGAATGCGAGAACAGGCAGCGTGCATCTTCTGAAGGACAACCAGAGAGTCGAGGTGCCGATCACTCAGGAGGCGGTGGATTCAGCACTCGCAAATGTCGAATGGGCGGTCACGGGTATTCTCGGCTCGGAGTTTCCGATGCGACCGCATCTCGACAAGTGCTCCAAGTGCGACTTCCGGCAAATCTGCCCCCGAACGCCGCAGGACTTTCGAGATCTCACAACCACTCCGCCTGAGCTCCACCTGCCGGGGCGCAGGGAGATGGCCAGAGCTTTCAGTTTGTATCAGAGAGAGGACTAATGGCGGACAATCTGACACCCAAACAGCGCAGCTACTGCATGTCTCGCATCAAGGGGAAAGATACGGGCCTTGAAGTGCGGGTGCGTTCCGCTCTTCACAGAAGAGGATTGAGATTCCGCAAGCACGTTAAAGATCTGCCCGGCAAGCCGGACATCGTTTTCAGAAAGGCGCGGATCGTCATATTCGTGGATGGCGATTTTTGGCATGGATACCGATTCTCTTCCTGGAAGGATAAGGTCTCTGATTTTTGGAAAACGAAGATATCCAAAAATAGAGAACGTGACGCCGAAAACCATCGGAAACTCAGGCAGATGGGATGGGTGGTAATCCGCCTGTGGCAGCATGAACTCGAAGAGGACTTCGATGCCTGTATCGACCGGATACTTTCTGTACGCGGGCAAGAAGAGAAAAACCAACACGAATCAGGAGGCGTGAAGAATCGAGAAAACAAATAAATAAAGGTGTCCGATCCAATCTTGTTCGGGCCGGGATGTAACCGTCCCTTTTCATCTGGGGAACGATAGTCTGTTGTTCAAGGGTTGTGCGGAAGTTCTCGTTCGATTTTTTGGGAATTTGCTAATGGCGACGAGTCTTTCCATCCGGGTTTGGTTATTGCAAGTTTTGCAATACGGCGTTTGAGAAGTCGGTCAGGTCGAGTTCATATCTTTCGTGTGCAATGGGATCCAGCCGGGTTGGGCCGCGATTTGCGATGAGGAGGCGTGCTCCGTTTCGGTGTGCGTCATAAGCGAGGGATGCGGCGGGATTGACTTCGAGCGAGGAGCCGAGCACCACAAAGACATCGGCCTGGCGGACCCACTCCTGGGCTTTCTGGAGGGCGTCGGGGGGGATGAGGTCGCCGAAAAAGACGATGTCGGGTCGGATGAGACCGCCGCAACGGGTGCAGCGGGGGACTTTCCTGCGGCGTATTTGTTCATCGACCTGGTCGCGGGTGCAGGGGTCATTGCAGTTGAGGCAGTGGAAGTGGAGGACATTGCCGTGAAATTCGATTACATTCTGCGAGCCGGCTTTGGTATGGAGGCCGTCGATGTTCTGTGTGATGAGGGCCTTGAGGAGGTTTTCCTTTTCGAGACGGGCCAGCATCTGATGGGTTGGGTTGGGTGTTTTGTCGGCGAGGGGGTGAATGTGCTCGATGGCGATTTTGTAGTATTCTTCGGGGCTGGAGAGAAAGAAATCGAGTTCGAATGTCTGGGGGGAGATTTTTGAATACAGTCCGCCTGCTCCTCTGAAATCGGGGATTCCGGAGGCGGTGGAGACTCCAGCGCCGGTTAAGGCGACTGCATAGCGGCTTTGTCTGAGAATCGACAGAAACGAAGCCGCCGCCTGCTGCGGGTTTTGTTCCTGTTTCATCGGTTCACCGGAGTTTATCTTATCCGAGCGGCGGAGGTTTTGCAAGTGGAGAAAAAGTTTTCTGCGGGGGTTGACAGGTTTGCCCTTTTGCTCTATGGTGTCGGAGCAGTGGTGATTTGAGCCAATGAAGATTTATCGCTGCACGAAAGAGTGATTTGTGAAGATTGTGATCGTCATTCCTGCCCGTTACGGGTCCAGCCGACTGGAGGGGAAGGTTCTCGCGAAAGAAACGGGTAAATATCTGGTTCAGCATACGTATGAGCAGGCGTTGAAGTCGGGGTGTGCTGAGCGGGTTCTGGTTGCGACGGATGATGAGCGTGTTGTGCGTGCGTGCCGGGAGTTTGGGGCGGAATGCGTGATGACGCGGGCGGACCATCCGAGCGGTACGGACCGGATTGCGGAGGCGGTTGGCGGGGTGGACTGCGAGATTGTGGTGAATTTGCAGGCGGATGAGCCGGAAATTGAGCCGGCGTATTTGTCGCGTGCGGCGGGTTTGCTGGAGGAGCATCCGGATGCGGATATGGGGACTTTGCTGGCGCCGTTTGAGACGGCCGAGCAGGTCGCTAATCCGAATATTGTCAAGTGTGTGACGGACGGGCAGGGGCGGGCACTGTATTTTTCGCGGTGTCCGATTCCTTATGACCGACAGAGGGGGGGCATCGGGAGGGTTGAGGATTATAAGAGGCATTTGGGACTTTATGCCTATCGAAAGTCTTTTTTGCTGGAATTTCCGAAGCTGCCGAGGGGTGTTTTGGAGCCGATCGAGAAACTGGAGCAGCTTCGGGCGCTTGAAAATGGGTATACGATATGGACCGCGATGGTGGAAAAGGCCTGGGACGGGATTGATACGGCCGGGCAGTATGAGGCGTTTGTCAAACGGATGCGGGCCGGGAAAAAGGCCCATCCTGAATTATAAATGAGGTTTTTTCGATGAAAAGCGAGAGCAGTCAGGACCTTTTTGCAAAAATCAGTCAAACGACACAGGAAGATGAGTTTTTTCTGCCGCTGCCGGAGGGGTATCAGAAGGGCAGGACGAAGTATGTGATTGTGATGGGGACGGTGATGAGCGGGCTGGGGAAGGGGATTTTTTCCTCGTGCCTGGCTAAACTGCTGCAGGATAAGGGGCTTCGGGTGGCTCCGATTAAACTGGAGGGGTATCTGAATATTGACTCGGGGACGCTGAATCCTTTCCGTCATGGGGAGGTTTTTGTGCTGGATGACGGGATGGAAACGGATATGGATTTGGGGACGTATGAGCGGATGCTGGACCAGAATCTGAGCCGGGTGAATTTTTCGACGAGCGGGCAGATTTACAGTTCGGTACTTCATAAGGAGCGGCATGGGGATTATCTGGGGCGTGATGTTCAGATGATTCCGCATGTAACGGGGGAGGTGAAACTGAAACTTCGTCAGCTGGCGATGACGGCGAAAGCAGATGTAGTTTTTGTCGAAATCGGCGGGACGGTTGGGGATTTGGAGAATGCTTTCTATATTGAGGCGATGCGGGAGCTGGCTTATGAAGAGGGGCCGCACAGCACGTGTTTTGTAGCGCTGACGTATATTCTTGAGCCGAAGACGCTGGGGGAACAGAAATCCAAAGCGGCGCAGCTGGGTATCAAGCAACTGATGCAGATGGGGGTTCAGCCGGATATTCTTGTTTGCCGGTCTGAAAAGCCGGTGCGTGAGCAGGCGCGTCAGAAAATGAGTCTGTTCGGGAATGTGCCGATGGAGCGGGTGGTGAGCATGCATGATTCCGGCAGTGTTTATGCTATTCCTGCGATGCTGCGGGAGTGCGGGCTGGATTTTGAAGTGATCCGGATGCTGAAAATCGAGGAGCGGATCAATCTGGGGTATGAGCGGAAGGAATGGGGGAGATGGTGCGATTTTACGGAGAAGATAGGTCGGGAAAGCAAAGAGGTAACTATCGGTATTACGGGCAAATATACGTCGGTGCGGGACAGTTATGCGTCGATTTTGAATGCTCTGGAGCATTGCGGGATTCATCTGGGGTGCAAGGTTCACATCAAATGGATTGATACAGGGACGGTGACGGAGGAAAATGTCAAGGAACAGCTGGCTGGTGTGGACGGGATTATTGTTCCCGGCGGATTTGGGGTACGTGGGATTGAGGGGAAGATTGCGTGTGTTCGATATGCACGGGAGAACGGCCTTCCCTATCTTGGGATTTGTCTTGGGTTTCAGGCGGCGGTGATAGAGTTTGCCCGGCATGTTTGCGGTCTGAAGAAGGCCAATACGACAGAAGTAGAGCCAAAATGTCCAGAGCCGGTTATTGATATTCTGCCGGAGCAGAAAGAGATTGAGGGGTTGGGGGGCAATATGCGTCTGGGGGGGCAGGATGTAGAACTTAAGCCGAATACGAAGGCGTGGGAGCTGTTTGGACGGGCCTCTGCGGTTCGGATGCGGTTTCGTCATCGGTATGAGGTGGACCCTCGGTATGTGGAGATTCTTGAGAAGGGGGGTCTTGTTTTTTCGGGGAAGGCGCCGAAGCAGCCGATTATGCAGATACTGGAACTTCCCGACCATCCGTATTTTCTGGCTACTCAGGCCCATCCGGAGCTGACGAGCCGGCCGCTGCGTCCGCATCCGCTGTTTATGGGACTGCTGAAGACGGTGCTTCAAAATAAGAAGGTCTAATCTGGTTTTTTGGGGGGGTGGGCCGGCCGGCGGGGGGCCGGTGAGGGGTTGAGGGAGGTTTTCTGTCTTAAACTTCTGTAAGTTTCTTCTTTATAAGGTTTTAAGATTTGCCTGCCGCTAAAAATCCCTGGAGAAGAACCGTTGACGAGGTTCTTGATTTGGGGTACAATCATTGTTTCTAAAAAGCCCGGCCTTCTGCGGAAGGACCTTCAGGAAAAAGGATTGTTATGGAAGAAACAAAACCAACGGATTCTCAGGAACAATTTGAAGAAAAGCAGATTCTGGATGAGCTGAAGACGTCTTATCTGAATTATGCGATGAGCGTGATTGTTTCCCGTGCTCTGCCGGATGTGCGTGACGGTCTGAAGCCGTCTCAGCGGCGTATTCTGGTAGCGATGAATGATTTGAATCTGGGTCCTCGTTCGAAGCACCGCAAATGCGCCAAGATTGTCGGCGATACGAGCGGCAATTATCACCCGCATGGGGATCAGGCGACGTACGGGACGCTGGTTCGGATGGGCCAGGACTGGAATATGCGGGTTCTGCTGGTGGACCCGCAGGGTAACTTCGGGAGTATTGATGCCGACCCTCCTGCGGCGATGCGTTATACGGAGGCCCGTCTGACACAGGCGGCGATCGATATGCTCGAGGACCTGAAGCTGGAGACGGTGGATTTTGTTCCGAACTATGATGAGACGCGGATGGAGCCGGTTGTTCTGCCGTCGAAATTTCCGAATCTTCTGGTCAACGGTGCCAGCGGGATTGCAGTCGGGATGGCGACGAATATTCCGCCGCATCATGTAGGGGAGGTTTGCGATGCCCTGCTGCTGATGATTGATGACCCGGATTGCGGGTTTAAGGATATTCTGGAGAAACTGCCGGGGCCTGATTTTCCGACGGGGGGGATTATCTGCGGCCGGAAGGGGATTCTGGATGCTTATGTGACGGGGCGCGGTCATCTGAAGGTGCGCTGCCGTTCCCATATTGAGACGACGTCGAAAGGCAGGACGCGGATTATCATTACGGAAATTCCGTATATGGTGGTTCGTTCGAATGTGGTTGCAAAGATTGCGGACTGTGTTCATACCGGGACGATTGATGAAATAGCCGACCTTCGTGATGAGTCGGACCGCAAGGGGATGCGGATTGTCATTGAACTGAAGAAAGATGCGGACAGCCAGGTAGTCCTGAACAAACTGTACCGGTACACGCCGCTGCAGACGACGTTTGCCGTTAATAATGTCGCGCTGGTGAATAATCGTCCGGAAACGCTGAACATCAAGCAGATGCTCAAACTGTTCATCAGCCACCGGCTGACGGTGATTCGCCGCCGGACGCGGTTTCTGCTTCGGAAGTGCCGCAACCGTGCGCATATTCTGGAAGGTCTGATTCTGGCGGTCAGCGATATTGATGAGATTATTGCGCTGATTAAGGCGTCTGCGGATGCTCCGACCGCCAAGCAGAACCTGATGCGCAAGCCGCTTCGTCTGTCTGAGTCGGAGACCCTGAAGAAAATACTTCCGGCGGCGTTTGTGAACGAGCGGAGCCGGCAGGACCAGTTTCTGACGGGTCCGCAGGCGGATGCGATTCTGACGATGCAATTGCAGCGTCTGACGGGGCTGGAGATTGAAAAACTGGCGAAGGAATATGCGGAGTTGTCGGAAAAGATTGCTGATTATGAAGCGCTGCTGGCCAACCGGAATCTTCAGCTGGATGTGATTCGGGAAGATTTGTACGAACTGAAGGAAAGATATAAGGACAAACGCCGTACGGAGATTATTACCGAAGAGGCGGACGAGCCGGAACTGGAGGATTTGATTGCCGAGGAAGAGACGCTGGTGATGATCAGCCATGGCGGTTATATCAAACGCAGTCCGATTGATGCGTACCGCAAGCAGGGCCGGGGCGGCAAGGGGATTATTGCTTCGGATACAAAAGAGGGGGATTTTATCGAGCATTTGTTTGCGGCGTCCACGCATGATTATCTTCTGTTCTTTACCAATCGGGGGATTTGCCACTGGCTGAAGGTGTATCATATTCCGGAGATGTCCCGTCAGAGCAAGGGGCGGAATCTGGTGAATCTGCTTCATCTGGGGCCGGATGAAAAGATTGCGTCGATTCTGAATGTTCGGAGTTTTGATGATACGCGTCAGCTGGTGATGGCGACGCGGAAGGGACTGGTGAAAAAGACGGTGCTGTCGGCTTACGGCAATCCGCGTTCGAGCGGGGTTATTGCGATTAAACTGGATGAAGACGATGATTTGATCGGGGCGGCGATTACCAGCGGGGAAGATGAAATTATTCTGGGTACGCGGGATGGGATGGCGATTCGGTTTCCGGAAAGCCAGGTTCGTTCGATGGGGCGTGTCAGCCGCGGCGTACAGGGGATTCGTCTTCGTCCGGGGGATGAAGTGGTGGATTTGGTGATTGCTGAGCCGAACAGTTCGCTGCTGACAATTTGTGAGAATGGGTACGGCAAACGTACACCGATTGAGGAATACCGTCCGCAAAACCGCGGGGGTCTGGGGCTGATTAATATCAAGACGACGGAGCGGAACGGCAAGGTGGTTGCGCTGAAGACCGTTCATGATGACGATGAACTGATGCTGATTACGGCCAACGGGATGATGATTCGGACGGGTCTGGAGCAGGTTCGGGAAATCGGCCGCAATACGGCAGGGGTTCGGATGATTACCCTGAAGGAAGGGGATAAACTGGTGGCGGCAGCCCGTCTGGCGTCGGAAAATGGACAGGAGTCCGAGTCCGAGTCCGAGTCGGAAGGGTCTGAACAAGCATCTGAGGATGAATGAAGGATGAGCGCCAAACGAGCTGCATCGGCAGCGGCGGTAAGCCCGTTTTATCTGATTGCCGGGGAGGACCCGTTTTTGCGGTCGCAGGAGACAGGTCGTCTGGTGGACCGGCTGCTGAGCGAGGAGGAAAAGCAGCTGGCGTTCTGGCAGCCGCGTGAGGAGGAGCTGGGTTCGATTTCAGAGATTCTTGATGAATTGCGGACGGTTCCTTTTCTGGCGAAACGGCGGGTGGTGCTGATTCAGGATGCGGAGGAGTTTCTTTCGAGGCACCGGTCTGTCCTTGAAGAGTATCTTGAAAATCCGAGTCCTACGGGGGTGTTGATTCTGACGACTGCGAAGGCGGACAGCCGAACGCGTCTGACGAAACTGGCGGTCAAACTGGGAGGATTGATTGAAGTTGCTCAGCCGAAGCCGTGGGAACTGCCTCGATTTGCGTGTGCGTATTGTGAGAGTCATTTCGGCAAGAAACTGACATTTCCGGCTGCGCATCTGCTGGTGGAATTGGTTGGAGAGGAGCCCGGCCGGATTTGCAGCGAATTGGAGAAACTGGCGGTGTATGCCGGCGAGCAGCCGACGATAACGCCTGAGCATGTTCAGGCCCTTGCCGGCAGCAGCCGGACTTTTGGGGCGTTTGATGTGCTTGATTCGCTGATGAAGAAGTCGCCGGGTGAAGCGCTGCGTCGGCTTCGGGCTATGTTTGAATCGGATAAGTCGGCTGACTATACGGTAGTTGGGGCGTTTTCGTATCATTTTCGCCGTCTTTTTGAGGCGAAGGCCCTGCTTGAGAAGGTGGTTTCGGAATCGGCGGCGGCCCGAAAGGTTGGTGTGTGGGATAAGATGCAGGAGCGTTTTTTTGAGCAATTGAGGCCGTTTACGCTGAAACAGCTGGGTGAAGTGCTGGGACAGTTGGGGGAAATGGATTATTTGATTAAAACTGGAAGAAGCACGGCTCCGGCGGCCGTCGAACGTTTTGTGATTGAGATAGCCGGTGGGCTGTGAGGCATTTTTGGATTGGTTCCGCGAAAAGTCTTGAAAAATCCGCCATCTCTGCTTATAAGATTAGCCCGAGTTTACTATAAGCAATAGTTATTGAATTGGAATTGACGGTCTGCGCCGTGTACAAAATCGTATCGAAAAAGCCGTTGTCCGAGAATGTATTTGAGATGGATGTTTGTGCGCCGTATGTGGCCCAAGCGAGGAAGCCGGGCCAGTTTGTGATTGTTTCACCGGACGAGGAGAGGGGGGAGCGGATACCGCTGACGATTGTGGACGGCGATGAGCAGAAAGGGACGATTCGGCTGATTTTTCAGCGAGTTGGGAAGACGACGAGCCAGCTGGCGGAGATGAGTGCCGGCGATTGTTTGGGGTATGTAGCGGGGCCGCTGGGGAAACCGACGCATGTTGAACGATTCGGGGTGGCGGTCTGCGTGGGCGGTGGGATTGGGGTTGCGCCGCTTTTGCCGATAACCAAGGCGCTGAAGGAGGCGGGCAATACGGTGATTGCCATTCTGGGGGCGCGGACGAAGGAACTTCTGATCCTGGAAGAAGAGTTTCGGCAACTGAGTGATGAACTGATTGTGGTGACGGATGACGGCTCGTACGGGCGCAAGGGGGTTGTGACGGAGCCGCTTGCGGAGGTGTGCCGGCGCGAGAGAAAGCCGGATTTTGTGATGGCGATCGGGCCGGCGATTATGATGAAGTTCTGCTGTGAGACGACGCGGCCGTTTGGGATACGGACGCAAGTTTCGCTGAATACCATTATGGTGGACGGGACGGGGATGTGCGGGGGATGCCGGGTGGAGGTGGGGGGTAAGACTCAGTTTGTGTGTGTGGATGGGCCGGAGTTTGACGGTCATCAGGTGAATTTTGACCTGATGATGAAGCGTCTGGCGGCCTATAAAGACCTTGAGCAGAAGGCCTATGAAGCGTATCGGCAGCATCGCTGCCGGATTGGTTTGGACCGTTCGAGCAATCCCTGAATTTATTCGGGAGACAGCCGGAGAGAGGCCGTGAGCGAGATATCTCAAACTCTGAAAGAATTGCTGGAAAAGCATCGTGCCGGCCAGTTGAAGCCGAAGGACCGTTTTG
>Ga0255340_1004531_pt1 | contig 13437 bp, 8 predicted proteins | sample wastewater_treat_7_FD_192417 | JGI IMG/M metagenome (GOLD analysis project Ga0255340, IMG submission 192417) | Wastewater microbial communities from Lulu Island WWTP, Vancouver, Canada - plant10 | ecosystem: Engineered > WWTP > Wastewater > Unclassified | place: Canada: Vancouver, British... | reverse complement strand
GGAGAAATCTCCATACAGACCACTCCTCCCGGAGCAAAAGTGTGGATCAACCACGAATTAAAAGGAATCACCCCGACCATTATCCGCAACTTGCCTCCCAAAAAAGTGAAGGTAGTGCTTGAAAAAGAAGGCTATAAAACAGAAGAAAAAAGCTGTTCTGTGATGCCAAACCAAAGAGCGATCCTGGATACCACTCTTCGGCAGATGGCTACCCCGGCTACAGCATCACAACAGATTTCGATGGATAGCAACCAAACCATGATCAATCCGGCATCGGGCAAAACCATGGTTCATCCAGCTACCAACCAGTTTTCTACTCCCATGTCCTCGTATCCGGCACAACCTGCTTACCCCTCCTCAAAACCGCGATCATCCAACACAAAGCTGTTCATTATGATAGGTTCGGGTATCATGGCTCTTGTGCTGATCGTTCTTGGTATTCTTCTGTTTTCTCGCAAACAACCGGAAGTCAGCAAGAATCCTTCCGACATACCTACTACCCCCGTCGTCACATCACCCGCCCAGATCACTATCAACTCCGTACCATCAGGTGGAGAGATCTATTTGAATGGCCGATCCCTGGACCAAAAAACCCCCCATACTATATCCGATCTAAAAGCAGGTAACTATGAGGTGATCGTATACCTTGAGGGAGAAAAATTAACCCAACAAGTTATCATCAATCCAGGTGATCAGAAAACACTGAATTTTGAAAAAACCGTCGTAGCGGAAGAGGTGTTGGATATTGCATCCGACCCTTCCGGCGCGAGTATTACCATAGACAACCGAGATACCGGTCTGAAAACACCTTCTCAGATCAAAGGACTGAAAGGCATTCATGACGTCATTCTAATGATAACGGGCTATGAGCCTTATACGACCACCGTCAATGTGTTGGGCAAGACAACCATAAAAGCAACATTAATCCCCTCGAAAAATCCTGTCGGTACCCTCTCTATTACAAGCAATCCTACCCAAGCAAACGTCAAGATTAATAACCAGCATTACGGTCTGACGCCTGTCGATATACCCCTTGCACCCGGCAAGTATCAACTTGAAATTAGCAAAGAAGGCTACCAGGCGTATAAGGTAGAGACGGAAATCAAAGCAGACCAAACCACAACTATCCAAGCTACCCTTATCAAAACCACCGTTTCACCCCCAGCCCCTCCAAAACCGCCTACCACTCCCGCAAAAGAGTGGGCTATTGTGATTTCTTCCTCCCCATCCGGTGCCAAAATTTTTGTGAACAACCAAGCTTCCGGTTTTGTTACTCCGGCTACTATCAAGTTCAAGCCCGGACAGTACACTATCAAAGTGACTCTAAGCGGTTATAAGGACCAAAGTAAGACAGTGACCTACACTAACAACCCTCCCTCTTCCACCAAAATCCAGTTTTCCCTGGAAAAAGTACCGACAACTCCTCCGCCTCCGCCAACCACCCCCAAAACAGGTGTTTTATGGATATTATCCGTACCGGAAGGCGCAGAAGTGTTTGTGAATAATGTTTTTAAAGGTGTCACTCCGTTACGTTTGGATAACATCAATGCCGGTAGTTATTCGGTAAAATTAGTTCTGACTGGTTATGAAACCCAGACCAAGACCATCAACGTTGTCGGAGGACAAACCACCAAGCAGACTTTTACCCTGAAAAAACTTGCCTCCAAACCGGGCACATTAAAGATCACGACCGTACCGGAAGGCGCAGAAGTATATATTGATGGAATACTGGTTGGGATATCAAACAATTCTTTCACCCTATCCGAAGGCACGCATAAAGTTCTGGTCCGGTTGGAAGGATACCAGGATTACGTTGTCACTATCACTGTCAAGAGCGGAGAGGTAAAAACACTCACGGTGACTTTAAAAGAAAAATAAATCCAAGATAAGGGGTACTTATGAAGAAGCTTTTGATTATCTGCCTGTTGGTGATTTTTATAGCTGGCATTCCGTTTCATCGAGTCGTTAACGCCTCTTCGTTTGATTTCCTCGTTCAGATCAATCGATCCAAAATCACATGCGTTCCGGGAGCCACTATTCAGTTCCAATTTTCCCTCAAAAACCAAACAAAACAAAACGCTGAGATTAAAATGCGTTCGCAATTGATCAATCATAGCTATGCATTCGATTATTCACTATTATCACAGGATTCCCCCGCTCCAACAGAGTTTATGCTACTGACAGGGCAGGAGAGAAAATTCACCGCTGTCATCACGACTACTGTCGCTGTTCCAATTGGTTCCAGAGGGGTTTTACAATGCCAATTCTACATGAAAGAGACAAAAGTGGCGGAAGCCCTGCTTTATTTCTTTGTTGTAGACAAAATAACCATGATTTTGCGCATTGGCAATAAAACCGTACAGATTGCGGATCAAGACCCGGTCCAGTTGGATGTTGCACCCTATATCAGAATAAGCCGAACCTTCGTTCCGTTACGTTTTATCGGTGAATCCTTCGGCGCAACCATTGGATGGTTTGACAAAGAAAAAAAGGTCACGTACACATTGAGAGGTATCCATATCACTTTTTGGATTAATCAAGACCAATATCTTGTGAATGGTACGTATAAAACCATGGATGTCGCGCCCGAAATTCAGCCACCCGGGAGAACATTCGTACCATTAAGGGTAGTGAGTGAAGAGTTTGGCGCTACGGTGGAATGGAATGCCTCTCAACAGACGATTAAAATTATTTTTTCACCCAAATAGTTTTTAATCAACCTTACGATTCCAGCTCAATAGTAATCTGCTGTTTTGCTCCGTCCCACACTATCTGTGCTCCGAATGCTTCCGCAATAAACCGAAGAGGTACAAAGGTTCTGCTATGAAGGATAGTGGGCGGTGCATCCAACGTCACCACTTTATTGTTCACCTTTGCAAGCTTGTTATTGATCTGCAGTGTGATTCTGACATCCTTTGACGGAAGATAAATGCGTACGGATTGGGTTTCATTATCCCATCCAACCTCTGCACCAAACGCTTCCGATATAAACCGGATCGGAACGAAAGTTCTTCCTGGTGGTAAAATAACAGGCGTGATCGCATGGTTAGACGAATCGATCCAGTACTCCCTATCATTGACCGTCGCTTTCGGTTGATTGATAACCAGCACAATCCGAATCAGTTTTGTTTCAGTAGGTGGAGGAGGCTCTTGAACGCTGTTTTCAATGAAAATAGTCACCAAAACGGAAATAGTACCCAGATTGCTTTCCACCATCACATTTCCATTATGTTCACCCGCTGTCAGACTGGTCGTATCAACATTCACATTCACCTCTGTGTCGCCCGAAAACGTGTTTTTACCCAAGCGAATCCAATTCTGATCGGTGGATAGAGAACCTTGTATTGTTGTGCTGCCGGTGCCACGGAGAGACAGTGTCCGAATAGCCTTATCGCCTGCTTTTACTCTGCCAAAATCTAATTTGGATGGTTCCGCAACCACCCGTTCTTGTTCCGGAACCGAGACAAGATCAAGCAGGATCCCTTTTGCAATTCGTTGTATTCGTTGATTTTTCTGGTCGAGAATATAAAAGAAATTTCCATCAAACTCTATATTCGTCGGATACATGAATTTGCCTGTATCAATCGCAAAATTGAAAGGAGAGGGAGGTTGGGAATAACTTTCTGCATTTGGTCCACCGCTTTCGCCATATGAAGCTGTGTACTGATAAGAGCCGTTATGGTTTACCCATAGAGAGATTCGGTTTTGGAACACATCCGATATCAGCAGTATTTGATCCTGATAAACATATATTGAAGAGGGTTGCTTCAAACTCGGGTCCTGCAATATCTGCATGAATCGACCAGTGTCATCATACCTACTGATATGGTTGGCATTCGAATCTACAATAAAGAACTCTCCCTGATGACTGATTGTCAAAGCGGTTGGCTGACCTATGCCTTTCCATTCTTTTATCATTGCTCCGGTATTAGATATCTGCAGTATCCTTTGGTTGCCACTGTCAGTGATGTAAAGATGGTCTTGATAGTAATCAATATCGGTGGCACAAGCAAAGGCATATTTCCCGCTGATTTCTTTGATGTACTTTCCATTTTGATCAAATTGAACCACTCCGGAATGCGCATTGAGCACATACAAATTATTCTGCTCATCCTTCGTGATTCCAACAGGGAAATCAAGTCTCCCTACCCCTCTCTTGCCACCAAAAACAGACAGAAAATTTCCATTCCAATCATACTGCTTGACCGTTCCGGCATAGCTATCGGCTACATGGATGCTGTTCTGCCCGAGTACCATGGAAGCAGGATGCACTAATTCCTCATCTTTGGCTTGGATACTATACTGCCTTCGTGCTACTCCATCTTCCGAGTAAACTATCACTTCCCTTTGAACCGAGCTAGCTACCCACACTTCCGAATCTCGAACTAGCAATCCGCTGATGCCCGGTTTCCAGCAACGAACCGTCTCTCCGGGTATATTAAACTCCCTCAGTTTACTACCACCTCCCTTGGAATACGCGTACACTTTGTAATAAGCTGAGTCGAGAAGAAATATCCAATCGTTGATATTAGCTCGAATAGCACTGATGATGGATGTCTTGTCCAACGTGATCGGTTGGCGTGTTTTTTTTCCTTTTTCATCATAAAATGAGATTCTGTTCTCTCCGGTTTCAGAAACTAGCAGTTCATTCGAGGAATTCCAGGTAAAGGAAACCGGTCCTTTACCCACTGAAAACTGGCTTAAGACCTTCAAAGACTTTGCATCGACTTGTATCACTTGGTTTTGAGAGTAATGACACACCCATATCTTGCCATTTCGATAGAGAATATCAGTGGATAAACCGGGTATGGATAGCTGGTTGGTAAGTACAAACTGGTCGTTGAAACGATAGAGAAAATCCTTACATAGAACGTAACACTGGCTTTTCTCATCAAAACAAATTCCCTGCGGTTCAATAGTGGATTGGTTTGCTTGATGCCCGGATCCTCTTACAGAAAGCAATTTTGAGGTTCTGACATCGTATTCGCAAATCCTGGATTGCTGAACATCGCACACCCAGAGAGAGGTTTGATGAACTGTGATCCCCGAGGGGTGAACCAGAGCACCTGGCAAGGGTCCTTTGCCGATTATACTGATATTTTCCTGGCTTAGTCCGGGAATGCTACTGAGGGAAAGCAGCACTGCCGTGATAAAGATAGTGATTTTTGTTAACATTGAAAACCTCCGTTACAAATAGTCCGTTTTTTTATCTTAGTAAAGATTGAATAAAAGGTCAAACATTCAATTTGCCAACTTTTCAAGTAAAATGATTTCAGGTAAACTATTTTCACGCACTACAACAGGAGGAAGATTTGAGATACTCTCTTTGGCGAAATCGGTTGGTTGGGTCTTTCATCATAGCTTTATTGCTATCTTCTCTGATAACAACAAATTCCATTTACGCTGCAAATGTTGATTATCTGATTATTCTTCACCCAGAGTTATCAGAATCTGTTGTGAGCGATTTTGTTACTTTTAAAGAAAACCAGGGATTCCTTGTGCAGGTAGATTCGGTAGATAGTATTACGCGGTCTACCTCTGGATCAGATAGCGCAGAAAAAATCAGGAATTATCTCAAAAATATGCAATCCAAACAGGGATTAAAGTATGTACTGCTTATCGGAGACCCCTATGACCAAAAAAAACAAAACGAACGAACTACCGGAGGCTTGATTCCGATGCGCTATACGTTCCCCTTAAAAGGCGAGAAATCCTACACCAATAAGACAGAAGACGACCTATACCGGATCCCGACTGACCTGTACTATGCAGACTTGACTGGAGATTGGGATTCTGACAGGGATGGGTATTTTGGCGAATTCGGAGAAGACAAGGCAAATCTGGTCCCAGAGTTGTATATAGGCAGGATTCCGTTCGATGACAGGTCTTCTGTCCAAATGATCCTGGGCAAATCCATGGCTTTCGAGATGCGCGCCAAGAAAACCAAAGAGAGCGCCTTGTTAATGGCTACCAATAATTCGATGGCAGAAACCTACTCCGATAGCGCTACCCTGATGGAGGTGATGTGGGAGGATTTCCTTCAAAAAAACAACATCAGCCGAACCACTTTTTATGAAAAAGAGGGGGTGCATCCTTCTGATTTCGATACGGATTTTGCCCTTAACAAAACCAATGTGCTGCAACAATTACAAAGAAAAACAGCCGGTCTGTCCGTCATTGTTTCAAACGGTGGCTTTATGGACGACCTGATGAGAAGAATCTGGAAAAAAGACAGTAATTTTAACGATCAGCCTGATGAAGACGAGGATGAATGGATATCTATCCTGAACGCTGGCGATGCTTCAGATTTATCCATGGAAAATACTTCTTTATTCTTTATTTCGGGGTATATGCCAAATGCGATTGATTGGGAAGAAGGAGATTGCATCGGCAAAGAATTGCTTCAAACCAAAGCCGTAGCAGTGATGGGCGAATCAAGGCTGGGCTTTTTTACCATAAACTGGGAGGAAAAAAACGATGGCGGATTGCATTCCATTATCTATTATTTCTGCAATTCGTTAACCTCTGGGAAGACCATTGGCGAAGCGTTGTACAAATCGTTTGCTTACACAACAGAGCATGACTGGTATAACGCTTTTTCTCACGGAAGTTTGTACGGAGACCCCTCCCTCGGTTTGCAGGAAAGCAAAGGTATTGAAGCCACTCCTCCTGCTGCTCCAAAGAACTTAAAAGCATCGAAAAATGGATCGCAGGTAACACTGACTTGGACACCATCCGTGAAAGGTACTTACACGATTGATGGCTACTCTGTTTTTCGGGGTACCAGCTCTGATGTTCTTTCCTATGTGACAAACGTAAAATCCGATGAAACTACCTGGACCGATAACACCGTCAAAGCAGGCACCAAATACTACTATTACATTAAAGCTTTCGATATCAAGAAAAACTATTCGGCTGAATCCAATACCGTTTCGATTTTGATTGAAGAAGAAAAAAAGGATACCACTCCTCCGCGAATCGTAATCACAGAGCCAAACGCTAACCTGGTCACTACCGAAGAAAGTGTCATGATTACGGGCTATATCACTGATGATGATACGGGGATTGAGGAAGCCAAAATTAATAACAGCCGACTTTCGCTCTCTTCAGATGGTAATTTCTCCTACAAAGCCTCCTTACAAATCGGCTCCAATTCATTCAAAATCACCGCCTCTGATAAAGCAGGCAACGAAGATTCTGTCACCATTACGATTCAGCGTGAGAAAATCCCTCCAAAAGAGGATAAAACTCCACCCATGATCAAAATATTTTATCCGAAATACGGTGAAACCACTACAGAAGACTCCATAGAAATCAACGGTCGTGTCTGGGATGATGGCTCCGGAATTGCAAAAGCCACCATCAACCAGAAAAACTTAACTCTCCAGAATGATGGTACCTTTGAGTACACTGTTTTGTTATCAACCGGAACAAACAAGATATTGATCGAAGCTTGGGATAAATCCAACAATTACAGTAAGGAAGAGCTTCTCGTCGTATTGCAGCAAGAAACAGTCATTATTCTTATGATTGGCGATAAAAAAGCCATGGTAAACGGTTTTGAAGTACCGCTAGACGTTCCTCCGTCGATTATCAAAGGCAGAACATTCGTTCCGATCCGATTTATATCGGAAGCATTCGGAGCAGAAGTAGAGTGGGATGGTGAAACAAGAACAGTCAGGATTTTCCTTGAAAAAACCAACACACGGGTTACCTTACAAATCGACAACACTATCGCTCGTATTAACGAGAGAATCGTCACTCTGGATGCCCCTCCCACCATTATTCAAGGAAGAACCCTGGTTCCCATCCGCTTTATTGCGGAGGCATTCGGAGCCCAAGTGGATTGGGATGGAATCTTAAGAAAAGTGACTATTCGTTTGACGATTTAACTATCAATAAATTGAGGCAATAACGATGGACGAGCATACCGAACCTGTAGAAGATATTTGCATGCACACGGCCGATGAGTATGAAAAACATCTTGGCGCCGTGATCACTCCGCTTTTTCAAAACTCCCTGTTTATCCAGAGAAAAGGAGAGCCATACGGATCCGGTGAATTCATCTATTCCCGCATGTCAAATCCCTCTATCCTGGTAGCAGAAAAAAAACTTGCCAAAATGGAAAAGGGGGAGAAAGCTCTCTGTTTTTCATCCGGAATGGGTGCTATCAGTAGCGGTATACTCTCCAGTATCCATCATGGTGACCATATCGTCTGTGTCAGGAATGTATATGGTCCCACCCGTAGTTTTCTGGAAGTATTCTGCCAACGTTTTGGTATCGAAACTACTTTTGTGCCCGGTTTGGAAGCAGAGGATTTTGAAAAAGCGATCCGCCCTAATACAAGACTCTTCTATCTTGAAAGTCCGTCAACTTTTTTGTTTTGGTTACAGGATATTGAAACCGTATGCCAGATAGCAAAAGTAAAACAAATCACGACCATGATCGACAACACCTGGGCTACTCCGTTATACCAAAATCCGATCGAGATGGGAGTGGATATCGTGATGCATACTGCCTCAAAATACATAGGCGGACACAGCGATATCGTTGCTGGGGCGTTAATCAGCACCCAGCAAAGATTGGACAAGATACAAGAAGAAGAGAGAGCCTGGCTAGGCAATACAATCGATCCTCACTCGGCTTGGTTAATGACAAGAGGAATGCGTACGCTACCGATCAGAATGGAAAAACACCAACAACAAGCTTTGGTTATCGCTCAATTCCTGGAAAAACATTCGCGGATAAAACAGGTATTTTATCCAGGCTTATCAAGTCACCCGCAGCAGCATTTGATACAAAAACAGCTAAAAGGCTTCAGCGGTTTGCTGAGTTTCATTCCAGCCGGAACAGACGAGCAGATTTTAGCTTTTGTGGACGCTTTGCGTTGGTTTCAAACCGGTTGTAGCTGGGGAGGGTTTGAGAGTCTTGTGATCCCTATCGGATTTGGAATGGATACGGAGACCGAAGAAAGACTCGGGATACCCCATGGTTTGGTTCGTATCAGTGTCGGATTGGAAAATATCGACACCCTTTTGGAGGATTTGGACCAAGCACTGGCATTGCTGCCAATCGCATAACTCTGCAAGAAAAGCAGTCTGTTATCACAGCAAGATAAGGCTTAATGATCACACTCGGAATTGATTTCCAGGGGGAATGACAGAAGATAGGAGTTGATCTGATAGGGGACATTGTCCATTCCTATGCCGGATGGTTGATCCAAATAATCGCTTAAAAAATGGTGAATAAAGTTCAACTGTGATTTTGCATAATCAACAGAGCATAAAATAGGTCTAATCTCTTGTTTATACTGGTACATCGGAATAAGGAACGGCATATAGCTGTCTATTTCCTCCATCAAAACAGGAAAAGCTTCATTCCATTTTTCGCGAGCGGAGGAATACACATTGATAAAATGGTTTAAATCTGGTTGATGCAACACATTGGTGATATCTTTTTCAAGCTCCGGATTGGTCAGAATTTGTTTGGCAATGGACCGTAACAAGGATTCCAGACAGATAATCACTTGAGAGTCTCTGTGCACCGCTAAAGAAGCCTCCATCAACACTCTTTCCGGTGAACAAACCAACAAGCAGGGAGGATGGGTATAGATAGCTTTTGATTGCATCAGTAAGTCATATAGTTGGTCAAACGAAATCGGCTCTATTAATCTCGCCACAAATAGGACATGGATCGTATTTAAGTCTTGAATTTGGAAAACCAGCAATACTTTGCTATTCGATTCGGGAAAATCCAGAAAGATCTGGTAGTAAGTGCCAAAGCAGTACCGTACCAACTCGGTTTTGCTACTTTCTGTCAATTTTGCTTCCAAGCTTTTCCCTTCTTTTAAAATTGTATTAGTGTACTATTTACCTAATACAGTAAAAAGGTATAATATCTTCATGAAATTGTCAAGTACAAGAAAAAAATGTTGATGACTGCTGGATATGTGGCAATTTAACGAGACTCAACCGATTTATTTGCAAATTATTGATTACTTAAAAGAAAAAATTTTTTCCGGAGAGATAAAGCCAGGTGAATTGATGCCGTCAATACGCTCTTTATCAGTCAAATTGGAAGTCAATCCGAATACCATCCAACATGCTTATGATGAAATGGAGAGAGAAGGTTTAGTAAAAGTTCAAAGAGGAATAGGTTTTGAATTAACGAAAGAAGAAAGTAAGATTAAAGTCATGAAAAAAGAAAAAATGCATCTTTTAATTCAATTTCTGATTGTTCAACTCTGTAAAATGGGCTTAACAAACCAGGAAATTCATGATTTTGTTCACCAGGAAGTCAATTCCATTTTGGAGAGTGTATAATGCTTGAACTGTACCAGCTATCCAAATTAATCCGCGATCAGTGGATACTTGATCATATCTCCTGCACGATCGAGGATGGTACCATAATAGGTTTACTCGGACCAAATCATTCCGGAAAAAGCACCCTACTAAAAATACTCGCTGGTTTCATGCGAAAAACATCTGGAGAGATCAGATTAGACGGGAAAACCTTACCCGGTTCCATGCAAAAATTTTGTTCGATCGTCGCTTCCGACAATACCATTCCATTAACCCTCACCCTTACTGAATTACTGAGATGGTATCCGATTCTGTACCCTGATTTCGACAGAGAGATCGCTACAGAATTTTGTAAGGAATACTTGTCAGACTGGCACCATCCTTTATCCAGTTTTTCACAAGGTGAGATTGCATTACTTAACCTGATCATGGGATGCACTAGGAAAGTACGTCTGTATTTATTGGACGAGCCTTTACGGAATATAGACGAGAACGCGCAAACTATTTTGCTTTCTTTGGTGTCAACATGCCAGGATAAGTCAGCCATTTTCCTGATTAGTTCCCATGATCCGCGTGAGTACGAAACTATGCTGGACCAAGCACTTATTTTGCATTGCGGGAAATTAGTCGCCGATGAAAAACCTGACTTGCTCCGATCAAAACACCACGAATCCCTCACAGAATTTTATAGAGAGGTGATCAGCAACCATGAACATCCTTCTGTTTGAAATCATCTTTAAAAAATGGCAATTAATCAGGAATTTTGCTCTGTCCTTTCTGGTAAGTGCTTTTCTGTATTACCGCTACCTGCCATATGAAAATCTTGCCTATGACTACCTGATGATATTTGGTTATTTGCTGTTCTCTTATTCCCTTTTTCAAGCATCCAAAAAGTTACTGGAAGTTTTTACAGGACCTGTCAGATTCTTCTACCTTGGTGCCGTTCAAAAAAGAATTCATGCGTTCACGATGACCCTGCTTTTTTCTTGGATTGAATTCTTGCTTATGTACATTCCATTACTTGTATTTCAATGTCTTGCTTTTTCATTTCTGATTCAACAGAATTTGCTCCAGATACCTATATCATCCGTATATAGCTTTGGGTTATTATCCCTTCTTCAAACTTCAGTCCTTTTTATCACTTTAGTCTCCTTCCTCTTTTTCGTAACCATTCATTCCCGTTTCTACTCGTTTATGGAAGCAAGCATTTGGTCAGGATTTGTTCAATATTGCTCTGTCGCACTGCTTTTGATTCTTGTACACTTTTTCTTGGTTGACCGTTTTCCGATTGCTGATATCTATTCCCCCGTATCATTATTCAATTTCTCTGTAATCGACGGATTTTTAATGGTCCTATTCAATATTTTCTTGTTCTATTGGCTTTCGGTATTATTCAATCGTAAGATGGATTTTTATTAGGAGGTTATTTGATGAGTAAGCGTATTATCTCGTTGATGAAAAAGTGTCTGGTTCTTTGGTTAATCCCGCTTTTGATGCTACCAATGGCAACGGCTGATTCTGTATTTGGTGTCGAACCAGAGATAAAAGGAGGATTAAAAGGATTCTCATTTGAATACGTATTGGTCAATACAAGTGATTGGACTACCGCCATGGTAGATCTGGAAAATGGCAACCTGTTACTTTCCCAAGAAACAATAATAATCCCAGGCACACGATACTCTTTGTATGTCGAATTGACCTATAACTCACTTTTTTCAACCGTAAATTCGCCATTCGGATTAGGATGGAGCAGTGTTTTATCAGAAAGAATCTTATCCGTACCTAACTCCACGCAGAAAAAGTACATCGACGCAACCGGTGCAGAATGGGAATTTAACTGGAACGAGACAACCAGTCGATACGACATACCGAATAGCACCCAATATCAATTAACACAGATGATTGACGGTTCGTACTCTATTACCACACCCGATCAAAAGGAAAGAAGGTTTGATTCAGAAGGAAAGCTTAGCGGATGGCGTGAATGCGGAACCGAGATGGTGGCTTTCCAGTACGATGAACAGAATAGACTTACAACCATTCTCGACATTCTCTCACAAAGAAGATTGACTATTCAATATACCGCAGAAGGCAAGGTGTCCTCTATTACCGACAGCATGAACCAGTCCTGGACATTCACCTATAACACCGAGAAAACCTTGTTAATCAGCATCACTAGACCCGATTCCCATAGTATGTCTCTTGAGTATACCGCTAATGTCATGACTACGTTTAGTGATTTCGATGAAAACAAGTACGAGATCACGTATTTTACAGGGGAAAGTCCTGTCAAAGTCAATACAATCAGCCTCTCCGAATCACATGTTTATACGTTTGCCTATTCCGATATCGACCTAACCAGCAAAAAAACTACCTTGACCGACCCCAACAACGCATCAACGGAGTTTGTATTCCAAAAAAACAATCTTCATCTAATAAAAGTAAGCGCCACGGTGAATAGTATCCTCCATAAAACCGAATTTACCTATAACCTGCAAGGCATGATAGAGACTATCATTGATTCATCCGGACATGTGATGACCTATGAATACAATGCTTTCCATTTATTAACCAGAGCAACATTCCCTCATGAAACCGGCACGGAAGCCTATGTGATTGAAAAAGTGTACGACCCGGTTACCAACTTGTTACTGACAAAGCGAGAGAAGATTAATTCCACCCCTACATGGGCAGTTACCCAATACCAATATTTGGATGTGAACGCACCTTGTCTTCCCTCTCAAGTAATTGATCCGCTTGGCACTGTCACGAATTATGATTACGATGAGCACCACCTTCTGACATCTATCACCTCCGGAACGGGATCCTATTCGGAAGATCAATTTAAAACAACCAGCTATCAATATCAATCCAATGGAAACCGTGCGAGCAAAGCCGATCCGGAAGGAAACGAAACAACTTATCAATATAATGGAAACGGATTCAACGTTGCCAGCACCTCTTTTCAAGGTGATTCTGATATAAACCAGCCAGTCTCTTTGATTAATTTCGCCTATGATTCAAATAATAGGATGATCAACCAGAGCGATTCCATGAACAACCAATCTATCACAATGTCATACGACACTAATGGCTTTCAAGTGTCCTTGATAAGATCCAGTGGTTGCTCTAGCT
>Ga0255340_1004525_pt1 | contig 13448 bp, 10 predicted proteins | sample wastewater_treat_7_FD_192417 | JGI IMG/M metagenome (GOLD analysis project Ga0255340, IMG submission 192417) | Wastewater microbial communities from Lulu Island WWTP, Vancouver, Canada - plant10 | ecosystem: Engineered > WWTP > Wastewater > Unclassified | place: Canada: Vancouver, British... | reverse complement strand
AATATGCAAAATTAAGTATAAATGTTCAAACAAAAATCACTCCAAAAATATTTTGCACCCGATGCAACATTTTGTGCTATTTTTGCATCTATATAATGAAACAGTCAATGAAAAAGCAGTCGGCTTTAACTGATACTGATTTAAATGATCTCATCCGGAGGTGTTTGAAGAAAGATGTCGTAGCTCAGAAGCGCTTGTACGACGCCTACGCGCCAAAGATGCTGGCTTTATGTATCAGATATATGGGTGACCGCGAAGCAGGGATGGATGTCTTGCAGGACGGATTTGTAGCAGTTTTCATGAAACTCCGTACCTACAAGGGTGAAGGTTCTTTTGAAGGTTGGATGAGGAAGATTTTTGTCAATGAAGCATTGATGGTACTTCGCAAAAACGACGCACTTCGTTATGCAGACAAGATTGACAATGTTCCTGCGGCATCTATGATGCAAAGCAACGACGATGCCGTTTCCAGGATGGGTGTAAAAGAGCTCACCGCACTTATTGAAAGTATGCCTCCGGGCTACCGTGCGGTCTTCAATCTTACCATTGACGGGTTTCAACATGACGAGATCGCCCGGATGCTGGGCATATCTTCAGCATCATCCAGGTCGCAACTCTCGAGAGCCAGGGAATGGCTGCAGAAAAGGATTGAAGAATTATATTGAATGAACGAAAAAGATCTATACAAACTCTTGCAGGAAAAGCTTGATTCCAGCGTTGAGATGCCTGATGCGTCTGTTTGGGATGGTATCTGCAGCAAGATGGCACGCCGCTACCGGATGATGGTGGTGCGTCGCGTTTCGTTCATTTCGGTTGCAGCCGCAGCGGTACTTGCTGCCGGATTGTTCATATTCAGGGGAGATGAGATTTCCACTTTACCTTCTGCCCCTTCGGTTATGGCTGAGAGTATTCTCCCCGAAACGGAGACTCCGGCTGATCAGGATGTCATGCCCATGGCTGAACAAATTGCCGGCCTTACATCTTCAGGTGTAACGGCTCAGCAGGCAAAGCCCGTTTCTCGTTCCGTAACACCTACTTTAGACAAACTTACAGAGAGTCCGTCAACTACAGCCGACAAAGTTGTTGAGGAGAAAGTCGTTGCCGATATCGTTGTATCAGGCGATGATGTAGCAGAAGAGCAGGTAGTCGTACAAGAGGATAGGCCTGCTACGAATCCTGTAATCCGGGAATGGGATGAGAAGGACCTTGAGGGAATTATTGGTAAAGAAGAACCTGTACGTCGTAAATTCAAAAAGAACACATCATTACTCGCTATATCTTCAAATATATCACAAGTAGCATCAAAGGATGGCTTAATAGCTGATCTTGGGCCGAAATATGCTCCGTCGGAATTAGGCACTGCTTTTGAGACCCATAGCATTATCCCCTTTGATGATGAACCGCAGTTTGACATACCGCTGTCGTTCAGTCTCCAGTTCAAACAATCCATAGTGCCTAGATTGTATATAGGTACAGGTCTTGTTTATACCTATCTTCATACGCAGTACAGCGCTATGATAGATTTGGAGAGACACCCCAATGTCTCCAGCCAGCTTCATTACCTCGGCATTCCACTCAATCTCTCTTACAATTTTGTTGACCGTCCAAGGTTTGACGCATTTGTGTCAGTGGGTGGCATGGTGGATAAATGCATTATGAGGCGTTATGTCTATGGCAGCACGGATAGACGTGAAAAAGTTGACGGTGTGCAATGGTCGGTGAATTTGGGTCTGGGCGCGGAATACTGGTTTGTAAAACATGTAGGTATTGCATTTAAACCTTCAGTGGCCTATTATTTTGATAATAATCAGCCGCTCAGCATCCGCACCCAGCAGCCGATACAGTTCAACCTCGAATTGGGCTTGAGATTCAGGATGTAGCGTAATATTTCATACATAAAATAGAAAAGCGACCTTCGGGTCGCTTTTCTATTTACTCTTCATATAGCAGATAAGGTCTTCTTTGCTCTTTAAAGTAGGCGACATCTTCGGCCCACATTGCCTTGATCTCTTCGGCTGAAGCTCCGGACATTATCATTTTTCTGACGTAGTCTTGGCCTATGAGCAGTTCAAAAAATGAACGGAAGAAGTGGGAGTCGAGGTTGAGGTTACGGTATGCATCGATAAGATATTCGAGATTGATGCCTGCGGCATTGATCTGCTCGATGGATGGCTCAGTACGAAGGTCCACTCCGAAACACTCTCTGTCGAGTTGAGGAGGATTTTTTGCTCCATCTACGCTACGCGGTGTAAATGAATATTTGTATCCCTTCATATTGGGGTGGCCGTACATCTGGAATGCCTTGTCAGTACCGCGTCCAAGACTTACCGGAGTAGCCTCGAAATAGCACATCGAAGGATAGAGATATATCGAACGCATATCGGGAAGATTGGGCGAAGGCTTAACGGGAAGGGCATAGCGTGATTGGTGTGTATAATTTTTGCATTTTATAACGGTAATATCACACTGGATGCCATCAGGCAGCCATTTCTCACCATTTATCATCATACCTAGTTCGCCAAAAGTCATACCATGTGCTACAGGTATGGGCAGATAGCCTACCGTAGACTTATATTTCATGTCGAGAATGGGGCCGTCAACGTAGAATCCAATCGGATTGGGGCGGTCCATGATGATCATTTTCTTGCCATTCTTGGCACAGACCTCCATTGCTTTTGTCATGGTAGTGATATAGGTATAGAAGCGGCAGCCCACATCCTGAAGGTCAAAGACCATTATGTCAATCTCATCCATTGTCTCCTGTGTGGGATAGCCCCCTTTGCCGTCATAGAGCGAACGGATGGGTATTCCGGTCTTTTCGTCAACTGAACTGTTTACCAATTCACCGGCATCGGCATTGCCTCTGAAACCGTGTTCGGGCGAGAGGATTAAGACCACATTTACTCCACGTGAAAGGAGAGTGTCGAGCAGGTGAGTGCCGTTGGAGAGGATGCCGGTCTGGTTGGAGAGCAGACCTACCTTCTTTCCTTCAAGCAAAGGCAAATATTCGTCAAGTGACTCGGCGCCTACCAGGATTTGCTCCTGAGGCACATCCGTGGCAGTTTCATTATTTTGATTTTTCGGGGAGCATTGGCAAATAGAGACTGCAAGCACTACTGCTGCAATTGAGAAAAGGAATTGTCTCATAGTAAAATGGTATTAGAATTTTAGAATAATAGTCTTCTGGTATCAGCGTCATCTACAAGAATATTGACTTTTAGAGTCTCTTCCGGCAGAAGTTCTTCTATCATTTCCGGCCATTCTATAAAACAGTATTCTCCCGAATCAAAATACTCGTAAAGGCCTATATCCATAGCTTCGGAGAGGCGATTGATGCGGTAAAAGTCGAAATGATAGAGAGGGTTTCCCTCTGCATCGGCATATTCGTTGACAATGGTGAAAGTTGGACTATTGACAACATCAAGTACTCCCAATTGATGGCATAATGCGGTAATGAATGTAGTCTTTCCGGCCCCCATAGAGCCATAGAAGGCGATTATTCTATTATCGCCCGCCTTTTCGAGAAAAACGCGTGCAGCTCTCTGAAGGTCGCCGGTACCGTTGATGATAATCTCAATCATAAAAATTGCCTCTGTCCAGATTGCGAAATTGTATGGCTTCGCTGATATGCTGCAAAGATATAAAATTATCGCCATCAATATCTGCAATGGTACGGGACAATTTGAGGATACGGCTATAGGAACGGGCCGACAGATTGAGCCGGTGAATGACATCCCTGAGGAAGCGTTTCTGCTCTTTGCTGACTTTACAATAGGTGTTGAGCTGTCGCACGTTCATCTGGGAATTGGTGAATATTCCTTCGTTTTTAAAACGCTCGTATTGGATCTGACGGGCAGCCAATACTCTCTTGGCAATGGCTTCGCTTGGCTCTTCTTCGCCCTCGGCGATCAGGTCGTCACCGCTCACCGCTTTGACAAAAATATGCATGTCGAGGCGGTCCAACATCGGCCCCGAAATGCGGGACATATAGCGCATCACGGCTGATTGCGTGCAGGTGCATTTGTGGGAATTGTCGCCGTAATAGCCGCAGGGACAAGGATTCATGGAGGCAATCAACATAAAGGATGCGGGATATTCCACTTTGTAGCGCGCTCTGGAGATAGTTACTTTTCCATCCTCCAACGGCTGGCGTAGCGCGTCCAGTATAGTCTTGCTGAATTGCGCCATCTCATCAAGGTACAATATGCCGTTGTGGGCGAGAGAAACCTCTCCCGGAGAGGCGTTTTGTCCTCCACCTATAAGCGATACCAGGCTTGCGCTATGGTGAGGACTCCTGAAAGGACGCTCCAACATCAGTCCGCGTCTGCCGGTACGGTTGCCGGTAATAGAGTAGATTTTGCTGGTCTCTATGGATTCATCTCTGCTCATTTGCGGAAGTATCGAGGGTAAACAGGAGGCCATAAAGGTCTTTCCGCTGCCCGGTGTGCCCACTAAAAGGAGATTGTGACTGCCGGCTGCGGCAATTTCAAGTCCTCGCTTAGCTAATCTTTGACCCTTTACATTCTTAAAATCCTCCGAATAGTGCGGTCGACTAGGCTGTCGTGGGTCGCGTACTACCAGCAAATGGGAGCAATTATCATCGCGCAGTATATCCAGCACCTCATTAAGCGTACTGACTCCGTAAATGTCGATTCCTTCTACGTCGGCAGCCTCCAAAGCCGATTCCTTCGGGAAAACACACCCTTTGAATCCCATTTCTTTAGCGTGTTCGGCAATTGGAAGTGCACCGGTTACATTGCGTATGCGACCGTCCAGTGAAAGTTCTCCGAGCATAATATATTGGCTGCATCCGGGCAAATATGCCTGCTCCGATACCGCCAACAGCCCTATGGCTATGGCCAGATCGTAGGATGAGCCCTCTTTACGTATATCGGCGGGCGCTAGATTGAAGACCAATTTGCGTCCGGGAATCCTGTATCCGTAAGTGGAGAGGGCCGTAGTTACGCGCAGCAGACTCTCTTTGACTGCATTGTCCGGTAGCCCGACCAGATGTATGCCGATACCATTGGAAAGATCCACCTCCACTGTGACCGTCACTGCCGTTATCCCTATGCAGGTGGCACAATAAGTCTTGCACAACATTTTTTATAGCAAAAATAGGTTGCGATACGGCTCTCTGCAACCCAGAGCCGTGTATACGCATTTAAATGTTAATATTTGTAGAATTCCGAAAAAGTGACACCAATCTCTATTCGAAATCAAAAGTTTTGCACACTATTGCACTTGTCAGATGAAAAATCTATTTTTGTATGATGTAATCCGCTTGTAAACGGATACAATTGTTTCAAACCATTTTCAAACATTTATACATATGGAAAAAAAGAAGAACCAGCTTTCCCGCCGCGAAGCATTGAAACTATTCGGTACCGGTATTATTGGCGTGGCTATGGCCACAACCGGCATCAGTTCCATTTCAGCTCGTGAAGTAGAGCCTGAAGAGCCAATGGTGGCCAGACGCAAACAAAAAGGGACTTCCAACATGGCTCCTCTTTTGGGATTCGGGATGATGCGCTTTCCGACCCTTTCCGACAAGTCCATCGATGAAGAATTGTCACTCAAAATGATTGACTATGCTTACAAGCACGGAGTCAATTATTTTGATACAGCCTTCAATTATCACGGCGGCACCTCGGAGATATTTGCCGGTAAGGCACTCAAACGCTATCCGCGCGAGAGTTTTTATCTTGCGACCAAGATGCCCGGTTGGATGGTCACTTCCCTCGATAAGGCTAAGGAAATTTTTGCAACCCAGCTGGAACGTTGCCAGGTGGATTATTTTGATTATTATTTGCTCCATTCCATAAGCCGCGAAGCGGACTATGTACGTGTATATGAAGAAATCGGTACTCTCGACTATCTCATTGAAGAGAAGAAGGCCGGTCGCATTCGCAATCTCGGATTCTCCTTTCATGGGTCAAATGAATTGTTTGACAAGATGCTCGAAAAATATGATTGGGACTTTGTACAGATTCAGTTAAACTACCACGATTGGGATCAGATTGATGCCAAATATCTCTACAAAAGGCTCGAGGAAAAAGATATTCCTTGTATAGTGATGGAGCCCATTCGCGGCGGTATGCTTGCCAAACTCAATCCTGACGCTGAAGCGGTGCTGAAAGGGGTGCATCCCGACAAGAGTATTGCATCCTGGGCTTTGAGATATGTTGCCTCGTTGCCCGGAGTGCTCACTATATTGAGTGGTATGAGTGCGATGGAACATGTGGTGGACAATGTCAATACTCTCTCCACCGAATTCCAACCACTTAACGATGAGGAGCGTGTGGCTCTGGACAAGGCCCTGAACATTTTCCTCAAGACACGTCCTATCAGGTGTACGGCCTGTAAGTATTGTATGCCTTGTAAATTCGGAGTGGATATTCCTGCCAATTTCATGCACTACAACAAGTGCGTGAACGAGAGCAATATCCCCGAGCGCGACAGCCAGAGTCCCGAGGAGTTTGAGCGCAGGAAAAAGATATTCCTTGAGGGCTATTATGCCATCCCCGAGGAAGCGCGGGCCGACCAATGCAGACTCTGTGGCAAGTGCGAGCGCAGTTGTCCTCAGCGCCTGAAGATTGCTGATGAAATGGAGCATATTACAAAGTTGGTAAGATCTCTGCAATAATTTATAAAAAATAATAGCCATGAGTAAAAGTATATGTGATATGCCCATGCCTGCATTATCAGACATAATAAAGGCGAAAAAAAAATTAGAGAAAATCGTAAAACGTACAGACTTGGAGCGTAGCAAGTCATTCTCCAACATGGTGAATGCGCAAGTTTATTTAAAACTTGAAAATTTACAATCTACAGGTTCATTCAAAATTCGCGGTGCTTACAACCATATCAGCAATTTAAGTCCCGAAGATAAAGAACGCGGCGTGCTTTGTGCTTCGGCAGGAAATCATGCGCAAGGAGTAGCTTATGCTGCCACGAAGTTAGGTGTCAAGAGTACCATTTTCATGCCCGAATTTGCTCCCCCGATAAAGGTTATAGCAACCAGAGGTTACGGAGCCAATGTGATATTAAAAGGAGATAGTTTCAACGATGCTTACGAGCGGCTATGGAATATCTTGATGAATCCGGAGCTGTTTTTGTTCATCCCTACAATCACCCCGATATTATAGCAGGAACCGGCACTATAGGTTTGGAGATATTTGAGCAGTTGGATGACATTGATATGGTTTTTGTTCCCATAGGTGGTGGCGGACTTATCTCGGGAATTGCCATTGCTTTAAAAAGCATGAATCCACACATTAAGGTTATTGGTGTTGAGGCTGAAGGAGCACATAGCATGCGGGTTTCACTTGACAATGATAAACTAACGCCTTTTGTATCGGGGAATACAATAGCGGACGGAATTGCAGTTAAGGCCCCGGGTAATCTCAATTTTGAAATAGTTAAAAAATACGTTGATGATGTTGTGGTTGTAAATGATGACCAAATAGCTCAAGCCTGCTATAATTTGCTGCAGCGTGCCAAAAACTTGTCGGAACCCTCCGGTGTGGCCTCTTTAGCCGCTATATTAAATAAAAAAGTCGATGTTGAAAATAAGAACGTGGTTGCAGTTATAAGCGGAGGTAATATAAATACCAGCATCTTGGAGCAAATAATAGAAAAAGGTGTCATAGCAGAAGGTTTAAGAGCCAGAATAGCTGTTTTAATTCCCGACCAAGCAGGTATGCTGAGTAAAATAATCAGCATTTTGGAAAAATTGCGTGCTTCAATCCACGATATTGAACACGAACGTTCAATTACTAACGTCCCGGTTGGACACGTACAGGTTACAATTACTTTCAACCTGCAAGATTCCTCTCAGCTTAAAGTATTGGGTGACGAACTTAAAGCCAAAGGCTTACCATACAAAATTTTAAGATAAGAGGCTGTTATTCTGTAAAAGAGTAAGGCTTTTGATAGGAAGCAGACTTTCTGTTTGGCCTATTGCTCATTTCAAAAAGCATTTCACCACCTTTGAGGATATCCGAATGTGTGATGAAATGCTTTTCATATTTCTTACCGTTAAGCTTTATGGCTTTCACATAGACGTTTTTATCGGATAAATTTTCGGTTTTGACAGTAAATGTTTTTCCGTTTTCCAAATGAATGGTCGCTTCTTTTGCCTTGGGCGAGCCGATTACGTATTGGTCGGAACCGGGACAAACGGGATAAAATCCTAATGCAGAGAAGATATACCAAGCCGACATTTGTCCGCAATCGTCGTTGCCTGACAATCCGTCTATTTTGTTTTTGTACATCTGTCGCATGATTTTGTGAAGACGGTACTCAGATTTCCACGGCTCTTTTGTCCATTTGTACAAATAGGCTACATGATGGCTTGGCTCATTACCATGTACATAATTGCCCATCAGCCCCTCTTCGTTAATGTCTTCGGTTTTTTCGAAATATTTGGCAGGAAGTTCCATTGTGAAAAGCGAATCCAAGCGACGAATAAACTGTTTCTCGCCACCCATTTCCTTTATCAATCCGTTAACGTCGTGAGGTACAAAAAAGGAGTAATTCCAGGAATTTCCTTCAATAAAACCCTGTCCATGCGTATCCAACAGATCAAAATCCTCTTTAAATGTTCCATCTTTGAGTTTCGGACGGGCAAAATGCAGGGAAGGGTCAAAGATATTGCGGTAATTCAAGGCTCTTCGGGCATACTCCTGACTAATTTCACTTTTGTTTAAACGGTTTGCCAACTCATGTATGGTCCAATCATCATAGCTGTATTCCAAAGTAATGGAGGCAGCCGATGAGCTTCTTTCCAATGGCACATATCCATATTTTTTGTAATCGCCCGTACCATCGAAATAGTCAACATTGGAGCTATTCACACAGGCTTCCAATGCCAGCTCGTTATCGATATCCAATCCCTTGGCAATTGCGTCTGAAAGCACCGAGACGGAGTGATAACCGATCATACACCAGTTTTCATTTCCCATATGTGACCATACCGGTAAAGCCTTATGTACACTTTGTTTGTAGTGATTTAACATGGAGTTGACAAACCGGGTGCTTCGTGCAGGCTTTATCAGATTCATTAGCGGATGTTGTGCGCGAAACGTATCCCAAACCGAGAAAACCGTGTAATTGGTTTCTCCTTGTTCAGCTTGATGAATATTGTGGTCGATGCCTCTATATCTTCCATCCACATCTTGATAAATGGAAGGATTTATCATAGTATGATAGAGTGCCGTGTAAAAAACATATTTTGTCTCTTCATCGGCTTCAAATTGGATGCAGCTAAGCTCTGTTTCCCATTTCCGCTGAGTTTCATTGCGAATATCCTCAAAGGATTTTCCGCCGGTTTCAGCTTCCAGGTTTTTCATTGCACCACGGCAATCCACAGGAGAGAGTGCAACCTTAATCACGAGAGGCTCGCCGTCGGAAAAATCGAAATCAAAATAGGCTGTCAGGTGTTTTCCAAACATTTCAGGGAAGTTGTCGGTCATATCAAATTTGCGCCAAAAACCGGTATAGAGCACTTTTTCTTTGTTACGACAACCATAGTTTTGGATAGGTTTGGAAAATTTCACGGCAAAATGGGTGTAATTCATCCTTGACCATCCGCGAGTGATACGGTAACCGGTAAGTGTATATTCATCTTCCACACGCAGGTTTGCCATCAGCACCTTGCCGTCGTAATTGTAAATCCCGTAATCCAAATCGAGAATGATATGTCCTGTTTCCGTCTCTCGCGGGAAGGTGTAGCGATGTACTCCTACGCGTTCGGTTGCAGTCATTTCTGCAAGAATATTATAGTCTTGCAATAGGACAGAGTAATAACCGGCTTCCGCTTTCTCGTAATCGTGACTGAAACGTGAACGATAGCCGCTCTCGGGATTTTCTTCCGTTCCCATATCCAATTTTACCTCTCCGGTCATCGGCATTATCAGTATATCACCCAAATCGGAATGCCCCGTCCCATTGAAATGTGTATGACTGAACCCTATAATGGTTTTATCATCATATTGGTAACCGGCACAATATTTATATGCATCGCTCTGATAAACTCCATCAATATTGTGAGGAATCATTTCCGTATCGGGGCTTAATTGAACCAAACCGAAAGGAGCACAAGCCCCCGGAAAAGTGTGCCCCATGCTTTTAGTCCCAACCATGGGATTCACGTAATCAAACGGAGAATTTTGAGCAGATAAATGATTTGCAGACATCAATAACAGTATAACTGATAAATGAAGAAATTTGTTCATATGTTTTCTAATCGGTAAGTAAAATCAGACTCCAAACCATAAAGATAGTCAATTAAACGATGTGTATCACGAATATATTGAAAGATGGGAAACCTATTTCAGGATATATTTTCCGGAAATAATAATTATTGATTACCTTTAGTTCATAAAAATCCTCAACATCAACTCGCTATAAAAGAAAGGTTTTGGTTATTGAATAAAAATAGTACAATGAGAAAAATAATTAAAACAATAACTATTGGTATTGCGGTAATAATCGGACTTGTTTTAATAGCAAGACCTGCTTTAAGTTTGTATGGCGAATGTTGTGCATATTTCGATAAAAAAGCATTTCTTGCCAAATATGAATTTGAGGATTTTTCTCAATTCAAAAATGTTTCTCTCTTTATTCGAGGTGGAGATAGCGAAAGAAATCCTATTATTGTTGTAGATGCGCCACATTTGGTCAGAGATACTTCAAAAGTGGGATTTTATGTTGTAATACTGGACAAAAAAACCGATCAAGTAATAAAAGCAAAATGGATGACAGAATACGATGTTGAAGCCGACACTCTAAAGCTTCAACAATTGGCACAAACATTTATGAGGTATAGGATACCACGCCTAGATGTAGATACAGCGGGAAATGTATTTGTTTATGTGAAAGATGTTGAGACGTTGGCATTAGTCGGATTTGCCAATGAAAATGAGTTGCAAAAACGAAGTAAAGAGACAAAATGGATTAACATTAAGTCCAATTGGTATAAGCCAAGATAAGCTAAACCCGTACCTCGTACCAAAAAAATCCCCTGAATTTTTTCAGGGGATTTTTTTAACTAGTCATTATTTATCTCTCGTATATCTACCTCATGTCGTTTTGAGATGCCGAGTAGCCATTCGCTGTACCAGTCTGCCATTTTCCAGAAGAAATATTCGTTCATATCTCCGAATCCGTGGCGCTGACCGGGGAGAATCAGCATCTCGAAACGCTTGTTGGCGCGGATAAGAGCATTCACAACACGCATGGTGTTACCAGGGTGTACATTGTCGTCTATGTCACCATGGACGAGGAGCAGATGACCCTTGAGATTCTTGGCAATATCCTGGTTTTTGTCAATGCTATACTTGAAAGTAGTGTCGCCTGCTGCGGTAATCTCTTCGAGAATGCCGTGGTGCTGCTCGCTCCACCACCTGTTGTACATACTGTTGTCGTGGTTGCCTGCACAAGAAACGGCTGCTTTGAAGAAATCGGGATACTTAAGGATGGCTGCGGTTGACATAAATCCACCACCGGAGTGTCCGTGGATGCCCACTCTGCTGATATCAATGAAATTGTGGCGTGCTGCAAGTTGCTGGATAGCATATTTCTGATCTTCCAGTCCATAGTCGCGGAGATTGCCATAGCCGTAGTTGTGATACCACTTAGATCTATTTGGATGTCCGCCTCTGTTGCCTACAGTGATTACGATAAATCCAACCTGAGCCAGGCGGTCAACGCGGGTCAATCCTTTGCTCCATACCAGGTTGTTGCCTTCGGTCTGGGGGCCGGGATAGACATAGTCTATAATGGGGTATTTTTTGTTGGGATCGAAGTCAAACGGCTTGTACATTACTCCGTATAGATCGGTAATGCCATCGGCAGCTTTAACCTTGAAGGGTTCGGGGAATTTGTAGCCTGCTTCCAGCAGCAGGGAAATGTCTGTCTCAGCCACATCCAGCAATTTTGTACCGGCAGCGTTGAACAGGGCTACTTTCGGTATGACATCCACCCTGGAGTAGTTGGCTACAAAGTATTTGCTGTTGTCGGAGAAACTGACTATCGAGGAGTTGAAACCATCGGCGTCGAGACGTTTCATGCCCGTACCGTCAAGGTTGATGCGGTAAACATGCCCGTTGTAGGGACTCTCATCCTTGTTTACTCCCATTGCGAGGAAATATACGACTCTCGCAGCCTCGTCTACACTCAGTACACTCTCTACATGGAAAGCACCGGAGGTAATGGGGTTTTTGAGGGTTCCGTCAGAAGAATAGAGATAGAGATGGGCCCAGCCATTGCGTTCCGACCACTGGATGAGCTCTGTGCCATTGTTGATTACCTCAAGGCTGCGTGTCTCCACATAGGTGTTGAGGCGCTCCTCTATGATCACTCTGCAGCTATCTTCAGCAAGATTTACGGCGCAGATATCCACCCTTTTCAGGTCGCGGCTGGTGCGGTACAGATAGAATTTGCTGTTATCTCCCAGCCAGGTATAAACGCGATAATCGTCATAAGCGTTCCTGTTTTTGAAGGGAGTCGTCATGATGCTGATATTCTGGTCTTTAAATGCATCCACCCGGATTTCCCTTGAGGTTTTGTCTTCCATGTTAAAGATAAGAAGATGTTCTTTGGGACCGGGTTCGCCGGGCATCTGATATTTGTAACTTTCGAGAGTGGGACGCGGCTGGGATACGGCGTTAATAACCCAAAGCTCTTTGATCTTACTCATATCATATTTGCCGATGGCAAAATGTTTGGAGTCGGGTGACCATCTTACACCGGCAGAGAAACGTTTGGTGGTGTCGCTTTGGTCAGTACCCCTATAGCTGCCACCGCCATAATAGAAATCCTTTGTGCCGTCGGTGGTCAGAGGGTTTTCAACGATAGTCGTGTCCTTGTCATCCTCCATAAGTTTTTTTACATCTTCGATGCTCATCCAGTAGAGGTTGTAATTTTTGCTATATACGGCAGTCTTGCCGTCTGGAGAGATGTTTGCCCAGTTGGGATAATCCTTCTCCTCTTCATTTTCGGTCACATCGGTGAGTTTACCTGAAGCAATGTCATATTCAAACCTGAATACCTTTTTCTCCTTTTTGGGAGGAGTCTTTTTTTCTTCTTTCTTTACATCTTTTTTCTCACCATTATCCTCTTCCTTCTTCTCCTTATTGGTTACCTCCTCTTTTTTCTTTTTTTCTTTCTTTTCCACCATCATCGTGCTCTGGATTTCAAAAGTGAATTTTGTATCATCCTTGAGCTTCAGTTTGCGGAAAGGGATGTTTTGTGCATCGAAGGGGTCCTTTACAATTTCCGTCAACTCCATTGCAAGTTTCTCTAGGTCGAAAATCGGTTTCTGGAGCTTTGTGACAGGGTCTACCATGTAGTAACAGCTGCCGGCCGGAGTCTTCCACTCATACCAGAATTTGTCGGAATTCTTAAACCAATTGGGTCTCATATAGGTCGAGAAGACCATATTG
>Ga0255340_1004522_pt1 | contig 13451 bp, 27 predicted proteins | sample wastewater_treat_7_FD_192417 | JGI IMG/M metagenome (GOLD analysis project Ga0255340, IMG submission 192417) | Wastewater microbial communities from Lulu Island WWTP, Vancouver, Canada - plant10 | ecosystem: Engineered > WWTP > Wastewater > Unclassified | place: Canada: Vancouver, British... | reverse complement strand
GTAGATTTTGGGAGTGTTTCTGTAGGAAAAAGTGTCTATGCTATCGCAGACGGAACTATAACAACTGTATCCTCTGCCTCTGGAAGTTATTGTGTTTTAACTGTTAAGGACTCCCCAATTAAAATATTCTATGTCCATTGTTACAAGTTTGTTAAAAAAGGAAGTGTAGTAAAGAAAGGGGATAAAATAGCAGAAATAGCTCCGACATCAGTAAACGGTGGATACCCTGTCCATTTTCATCTTGGCTTAAACTTAGGTTACAACCTAATGGACTATATGGACAGAAACATCGTATTTGCTACGAAGTACGCAGACATTATGAAGAGCTGGTTTCTGTCAAACGAGAAAATCAATTGGGCTTTACACAAAGATTTGTCCTATATAACGAACAAGCCTGAAGCCCCTGTGATACCCCCAGAACAAACGGAGTGTGAAAAACAGGTGATTAGGCTTGAAGGTGAGTTGAAAGAGTCTAAAGCCATTACAGAGAGTCTAGGGGGACAATTAGAGAGACTGATGGCAGAGTTTAATACTTTGAGTGAAAGTGCTATAGAGAGCAAGAAAGAATTTGACATTTTACAGAAAAAGTATGACACTTTATATGTTGAGAAGAACAGAATCGAGAACGATTTAGTTAAAGCCATTGCCCAACTTAATTCTCAATTATCAACGATCAGTGTGGGCGAGATATTCTCCGAGTTGTTTAAGCGATTATTTGCAAAACTAACAAAATTGCTTAAGGGATAAGGAGTTAAATTTTGAGGTTTAGTCTTATTAAACCGTTAGATACAGTTAGAGATATAATAAAGAAGGAGAACAAGAAGGTGGAAAATATAATTAACATTACGATAATAGTTTCTTTTGTAGTGTTTATTTTGTCGCTTGTACTTAAATTTTTATTTAATAAATATGGCTACTAAGAAGATGCCAGAGTGGTTCGTTAAAGACTACGAAGAGTGGAAAGTTACTCTTTGGAGAGCTGTAAGAGCATTTGTCGCAGGAGCAGTATCTGCAATGGGGGTGATTTTGGTTACAGTAACGCCAGATGTTTTTAACGATTGGACTGCCCTGAAAAAATTTTTAATCCCACTTGGGGCTGGTGCTTTAACAGGAGGACTTGTCGCAGTTGGTAAAGTCCTGAGAGATGCGTTCCCAGATAATTCAGTTATGCAGAAAATACCTATTTAAACAGAATAAACTGCCCCAATGTCTATTTTTAAGAGGGGAAAAAATCGGAGCCAGTAGTTAAAATAACCATACCTGCTATGATAGAGAAAGAGCCAATGGAGGGGATTTATACGGATGCTAAGGGGGAGAATTTTAAGAGTGTGAGAGATATTGAGAGGGAAACACTAGAAAAAGCGAGAATACAAATTGAAGAGGGCTCTATGCCAACTACGATGTCCTTTGATGATTTTCATGAAGAGGCATTACGCAGAAGCGAGTTTAGGGAAAAAGTCGAGGGGGAAAAACGCCATGTTGAGATTAGTATTGATACCGACAAGCCTGTGGCGATTGCTTTCCTTTCGGATTTACATATCGGCAACGCTGGGGTGGATTATGAACTTCTAAAACAAACAGGACAGATAATCAAAGAACATCCTTTAGCTTATTGTATAACTGGTGGAGATATTACCGACTCGCTATTTTTTGATTATGGAGAAGAGGTTTTGAATATGCAAGAACAGTATGTTTACATGAGCAAACTATTGTCTTGGATAGGCTCAGAGAATATACTGGCGGGTATAAGCGGGAATCATGATCAGTGGAGTCGTAAGCAAGGAGTTACAAATTATATTGAGTTTACTAACCATACACAACGCCCACTACTAAGGGGAGTAAGTTTTATAGATTTAAGGGTAGGCGAGATACCTTACAGACTGCTTGTCGCACATAGGTTTAGAGGAGAAAGTATGTATAATCCGACACACCAAGAGTCTAGGGCAAATAGGGAATTACAGGGGGCGGATATAATTATGGCGGCTCACACCCACAAAGCTGGAGAGTCTTTTATCTATCAACCAGAGTATGGTGGTGGTACTAGAAAGATTGCATTAATTAATGGTAAAACATTTAAGAAACTTGATGGTTATGGAAAAGACCAAGGATATATTCCTATAAGTGGCGAAGCCCTTGGGTGTAACTGGATAATCTTAAACAACAATAAAAAAATGGTCAGAGTATGCTCAAGCAACGAGGAAATGATAGAAACGATGAAGGCATATGTCTAAACTAGAAGAAATAAAATACAAAATTAAAATGTTAAGGAAAATAAAATGGTACAAAGACAGAGGACGGAGATTTGGGGTAGAGAACTGATACTTGCTCTTTAATAAAGTGTGAGGTATATTATATGTATTAACTTCATATAATATAAGAATGAAAAGGGACAATAAAGGACAATTTACAATAACGACTGGCTCTACGAAAAGAAAAGCTGTCCAATATCATGGATACAGGATGAGTAGATACAACCGAGAGTTTTGTGTGTTATTAGGAATAGACAGGCTACCTAAAGAATTAATGGTTCACCACATAGATGGAAACACATTAAATGATAATATTGATAACCTAGCTCTAATGACATACACGGCACACAATAGAATACATGCACCAGAAAGACAGATATGGAATAAAGGCTTGACAACAGAAACAAGTGATAAATGGAGAGCTACTATGGAAAAAGTGCAAGAAAGAAGGGAGAGAACTTTTATGAAGAGATTTGAGAAAACGCAAAAACTCAAAGAACAGGGCTTAAAATTAAGAGAAATTGCCGACAGGTTAGGTATCTCCAGAAGGCAAGTTTCAGAGAGATTAGTTAGATACCGAGAATTAAATGAAAAATATGGGAATTAAGGAAACCCGATGTACACCAAGACAGAAACCTGTAATGAGGCAACTGTGTGAGGTGTACTCGTAATTGAGAGTCGTTGGATACATAAGACCGATAAACCAATGGAACATTGGAAAACAGAGTGAGCATAAGGACAGGAAGTTCTTTAAGGTTGACAAATAGTTTGTCAAATAATTGACAATTAGGAGTGACGGAGTAATCGTACCGCCTCAATGCTGCCCCTGGGTAACCAGACAGCATACCTCTTGCTGGAATGCAGGAGGGTGCTGTTGTGCAGACAGCGGGTTGCGTGACAGTTTTGTAGGCATAATACCTACTAATCGCTAGGGGGTTAAACTCCCCTCTCCCTTTGAAGATTTGGTTGGTTGGAGTAGCACTCCATTGTCGGATGATTTTGGGGTTGTTACTCTAGCCTATTGAGTTTTCAATACTCGGCTCTTTAATAAAACCTAGAGGAGGTGTGAAATGTTTGGTACTTGTGTTGATTGTGGCAAGGAAGAATCCCTTGATTGTCAGTTCTATCTCTGTAAGGACAAAGATGGATTCCTAGTCGTGTGTTGCATAGTTTATGCAATATTCAACCATTTAGCTATTGTAAGAAGACTAGATGGACTACTAGACAATGAAGATTGAGGTGTTCAATGCCCAAGAACTCTTTTAAGAAAGAGGTTTTGGAAAGGGACTGTCTCACTTGCAGGATTTGTGGTAGTCACAACAATTTAACCGTTCACCATTGTAGACCAAAAGCAAAAGGGGGCAAAGGGAATCTGGAAAACTGTATCTGTCTTTGTACTACTTGCCATAGGGCATATCACAAGGAGTGGGGCTTAATAGAATCCGATACAAATGGAAGACCATTACAGAATCATTACAGAATTGTTAATGAACCATTGCAGAAAACCAAGACAAAGAAGTCTAAAAAACCCCACAAACACTATAAACACCAAAAAAAGAATTGTCGCCGACATTACCGCTAGGTTAAAAAGAGAGGGGTTCATTAAAATGCCTAAGTCTGAAGTCTATACTTCGTCATACAGGCTACCCCTCTCTAAATTTGTTAGAATATATTGATGGTAGTTTGGACATCTGGTTTTCAGGGTTTCTAATTCCCTTCCTCCTCCAGATGTCCGATCTGCTATTAACTCGGAGAGGGTAGTTAATTCCCCTCCTTGTAGGGCAGTTTTAGTACCCCACAGGGGGTAATGGGGGCGAAGAACCCCCTCTTTGAAAATTATGGTGTTTACAGTAGAAGACAGAACTAAATACAGATATAAGAAAATGCCCCTTTGTATTTGGGGAAGGGGTGAAACTTTCTATCTGATATCTCTTAATGGATACATAAAGTTTAAGGACCTGGCAGAGTTTAGGAAGTTTTCCATTTTGATAGAGAATAATTATGTTGGAATACTAAAAGGCTATTACAGAAATTTCAGAAGCGGATCTTTTAGTATTACCGAAAAGGGAAACGGTTATCAGATACAATACAAGAAAAACAAGCTGATAATTCCAAGGGGTTTCTTAGAAGACTTTATGTATATTTGTAGGCGATTCAGTCGTAACTGGTGGAGTTATTATCTTGACAGCAAGGGGTTTTCGGAGATCCACATATAATTATTACAGGCTACTTGACAAGTATAAAAGTAAGATATAAATTAGAGAAAGTAAATTGATGAATCTTACGATGAACCACATAGAAGCATATTCGAACATATTGAGAATTAGAAGTAAATTCAAAAGACTTCAACAACTCTCATGGAATATCAATAAATTAGAACAAGCATACCAGATAGACAATTTGGAGCCAAAGGAATTAGAACTTCTTTATGATACTTATGTGTCTCTCATTAAAGAGCTTAGTTTAATTTATGATGAATTAAAAGATGAAGGAGAAAATAGGATACATAAAACTATCTAGGAAACTACTAGACAATCCAATATTTAAGAAACCAGCATATCTAACAGTATGGATTTATCTTTTGCTTAATGCTCAACATAAAGAAACATTTTTCATTTGGAACAACAAAAAAGAAGCTCTTAAAAGAGGACAACTACTTACTGGACTTAAAACAATATCTAAGAATACTAGAATTGCACAAGGAACTGTATATAGAATTTTGAAATACCTCGAAAATGAAAAACAAATTGAACAACGGAAAACAACCAAATTCACCGTAATAACAATAGTTAACTGGGATAGGTACCAAGAAAGTGAAAAACGAAATGAAAAACAGATTGAAAACAGATTGAAAACAGACGAAAAACAGATTGAAACATACAAGAATGATAATAATGTAAAGAATGATAATGATATACCTAAAGGTATGGATACTCCTACTTATGGAAATAAAGATTTGATCTCTCTAAAGAAGTTCTTAATAAACAATTATCCTAAACCATTGGTAGGGATAACAGATACTAGGAAACTGCAGAACATTAGACAAGTATCTACTAGAAGAAAGAACCAAGACGAATGGATGGAGGATAACTGGAAAGAGAATATTAAAAACTTTCTATCTTTATACATAGAAAGAACACCAGAGGAATACCTGGTGAATAGCATTGATAAACTCCGAGAAAGAATAAAACTCTGGAGGGAATACCGAGGCAAATTAAATTAATTATATATTTATTATGAACGATTTGGTAAAAACCGATATGGGATTGATGACGCCAGAAAATGCCAACTGGCTATATAAGCAAGGCATTATCACAAGGGAGGGATTTATTAAACATAATCTCATAGATGGAATATTTGGAAAAAGGGTACAATTATATTCATACTTCAGGTGGATTATAGACGAGATGAAAGAGAAGATCCCTACAACACCAAGGCAGGTCAATTTAGAAATAGATGATTTAATTGTATTAATGAGAACTGGCGGAATAAATAAGCCCTACAAAGTTGGAACTGAGGAGTACCATTATATGGCAAAGTATCCAAAGGTAGAAAATATATATTTGCCAGGAAAAGAAATTGTGATAGAACATCAGCCAACGAGTAAGGGTAAAAATATTAAATTTATAGATTTTGATTAAGATTAAATTTATTAATTAGAAATTATGAAAATATACGACTTAACCAAATCTACACTAGAGAAATATCCTTCAACTAGAAGTGATGACAAAAAACTAATATGGGTAGTTCTGGGAGAATTAGGGTATATTCACGATAGTGTAATAACAAAAGAGGACTTTCTTGAAAGCCCAAGTTTTGAATCCATAAGAAGATCAAGACAAAAGATACAAGAATTACATCCCGAACTAGCACCAAATGATTTTGTTAAGAGAGCAAGGAAGTTCATTGAAGACCAGAAGGGAACACATATCTTCAGAGAAGAGGCTACTACAAGGAAAACTTTGATTGATGACATAGTGTCAATGTAACTATTACAAGATACTTGACAAGTGTCATACAATGGTGTAGTGTATAGGTGTACATTAAAAAGAAATGGAAGGGAGAGAGGAAAAACGGCACTACTTTAGGTTACGCCCTCTCCCAATCGTTTAATTTAATTTATTATATTAAAAAGGATGGAAATCAAATTAGAAAAAGGGGGACACAAAGCGATACTCAAATCGAGCATGTATAGAGAAGATTACTGGGTATCCTTGGCGACTTGGATGAAGTCGAATTACTCCACATTTGAAATGAAGACAGAGACCTTTAACAGGAAGATAGATGGCGATACTTTTGTTAGAAAGATATCAAATTTACTTCAGAGTAACGGTTATCAGATTGTAGATAAGTTTTAATTAGAAAAACAATGGAGGACAAAACATTAAAAAACAAAGCGATCAAGATTAAAGGAAAGGATTATGTGCAGGTCAAGGATAGGGTTACATATTTCAATGATACTTATCCGAACGGGTCGATAGAAACGAAGGTTGAGAGTGATAATGGAAAGGAGATTATCTTTTGTGCAAAAGTAACCCCCGATGTAAGTAATCCAGACAGACACTTCACGGGATTTGCTGGTGGAATAAGGGGTGGAAGCGGAGTTGATTCTACGAGTGCGGTAGAGAATGCTGAGACCTCGGCGATTGGAAGAGCCTTGGCCATGATGGGAATAGGAATTATAGACTCGGTTGCGAGTGTTGATGAAATGCACAAGGCGGGAATATACCATTCGGAGGATTCCGAGGCTCCTAGGGGCATCACAGCCCCCCAGAATAGCGATTTAGAACCAGCCACACATGAGCAAATGAAATACATAAAGACTCTGATTATGAGAAACTTTGATATTAGAAAGGATGATAAGCTAGAACCACTTGAAAAAGAGTTGGGTTACAAGATAAATGGCATAAACAAAAAGATGGCTAGTGAGTTGATAGGACAACTCAAAGATAATGAGTGGGTAAATGGTATGTATCAGAGATTAATTCAGCCCTTAGACTAATGAAATACGAAGTAGTAATAAAAGAAAAAGAGAAGATCGTTGGAGAAGGAATGTTCAAAATGTTGGTAAAAGTATTTGGAGTGCCAGAAATTATGAGCAACTGTTGTGGTGCAGAAGTTAAAGATGGTTTGTGTGAAGATTGTTTAGAACATTGCACACCCGTTTATATATTCGGGTAGCTCTTTAACAAGGGTTCTCAATCTATCTAATTGGCAATTAGAGATTGAGAGCCGACTCCTATACCTGGAGAGATTGCGATCTGGGTATAAGGGTTGGCTAAGTTAAGTAAAAAAACAATGGAAATACTAAAAGAGTTCAAGCAAAGGATAGGCAGAGAGAACATAATAATAACTCTCTGGGACAATGAGGGTGTAGATATTGAATACGGTGGAGTAATTATGTCCTTTAAGAGTATTTGGCAGTTAGAGGGTTTTCTGAACTTGCTAGAGAATGATATTGAAACAATGAAAGAAAAGGTGGGTCTTTAATAAGGTGGGTGTTAAATAAAGACTCCAATAACTATGTTGTTGGGTTCTGCCGAAGAATAAGGCAGTCGCACCTACCACGGCTCTTTAACAGATTTTATGGGGTACTTTGGAGATAAGTCTATGGTCTTATTTGCCATAGCGACCAGAGTATCTCATAGAGTCCATTAACAATTGAATATTAAAGTGTGGTGCATAGCTAACTCGCTAGGCTATGGTAATTGGTGTTGCGGGGTTTCAGTTAAGCTAGAATATACTGACGAATAAGAACATCAGCCACTACACTTTAGTATTTAATAGGGTGTGTATATAAATTAAAAAAGACTAAAATGAGTATAGGTTTTTATAAATGTGATGTCTGTGGGGGAACTTTTTCGGATGCCGAACTTTATGTTTCAACAAAAGAAGACCTGTATATCTGTGAAGAGTGCCTAGAAAAGATTGGGTTTAACGAGGACAATCAGAACGAATTTGTAGATGAAGACGGATATTTATTGGATAAATATTACACTACAAAAGAGAAAGTAGTTCAGATATTAAAATTAGTTATGCCCAAGGAGTAGATTAAATTAAATATATAAGAATATGAAAAACAGAGAAATAATGGATAAGGTTCATTTAATAAAATCATCCATAGAGGTAGCAGATTTCTGGGAAGTAGAGGTATCAGAACTGATTGGTTTTGTGTGTGCATTTGTTAAGCCAGAGAAAAAAGAGGAGTGGAATAAAATAGCAAGGGAAGTTCAAGAGTTTTCGGAAATGAGTATTGAAGATAGGGCTTTGAAGGTAGGTTTTAAGTTATCTAAATTAAAAGAATAGCAATATGGAAAAGAAAATAAAGTGGATATACAATTTCTTTAATAAGAATTACAAAGCGTCACGATATCTTTTAGTATGTTCTGATAAAACAGAAGGTTTGGAGGAGATATCTCACCACTCGGCAGTTAGAGTTATTGATTTTGAAACAAAACAGGAAGCCATTGATTGGATAGATTTGAATGTTCCCAAGATAGACAGGGAATATTATTTTATTTATAAATTAGTAAAGAGTAAGTAATATGGAAAGTGATATAATAAAAAGTCGGGTCAAGTTTAGTTTAATTTTAGTTAAGTAAAGCTATGGAAAACAAAAAAATAACACAAGAGAACCTAGAAAAGTTCTCAAACCTTATCCACGAACAATTATATGTGGAAAGAAAGATTTCATTTGGTGAGTTTATGACTATTATAGAGGCATTAGGGCTTCCAGAGAAGCAATACAATGCTGTTAAGCAGATAATAGCAAAAAAGATAGATGATAGAATATTTTTTATTCTTAATATGTTTGATATGCAAATAAAACAAGAACTTGGTTATGAAAGTAATGAATCAAAGTGTGTTGAAGTGTTAGCGTAAGGGTTTAGCCGTTTGACCCGACACGGCTTATCTAAATTAAAAGAGTGGTAATATGAAAAAAATAGTTTGGATATGTAGTAACTGTGTCTTTTAAGAGTCTCTGGCAGTTAGAGGGATTCTTGGAATTGTTGGAGAATGATATTGAGATAATGAAAGAAAAGACAGCGGTGGGGAAGGCGGACACGAAGAGGAGAGGGTAATGTCCTCGTGGCACTCCAGACCTAGTATTTAATTAGTTCTTAACAATTGAATATTGACTGGACAGGATAACCGTGAGGGTAAAACCGTTCTATGCAGGTAGGTATAGAAAGGACTGGGTTCTACCACATATAGTTCCCTAAGTCGGAGTAAAAGAGAACTGTCCTGTCCATTGAGTATTTAATATGGTGTGTTATCTAAATTAAAAGACAATAAGTAATATGGAGAAGAAAGATTGGAAAAAGAAACTAAGAGAGTTGTCATTAGGTTTGGAGGAGATATCTCACCACTCGGCAGTTAGAGTTATTGATATGAAGGGTTATTACTTCAAATTAGAGGACAACGGTTTAGTTGAGAAGAAAGATGACCAGTTAGTTTTTAATAGGGAGGAATTGGAACGTTTTGTACAGCAAGAACTAGACAAAGCAAGGGAAGAGGGGAGGAAAGAAGTTTTGGAGAATGAGTTATTTATAGGTGACTATGATGTGTTGGAACGAGGTTTGAGGATAAGGACTGTTGGTAGGGAGAATTTTCTAGCACAGATATATAAGACCTGTAAAGATGAATATGACTGGGCTTTTGGAACTGCTACTTATGACCAAGCAATTAAACAGATAGAAAACAGTTTGAATAGCACTCTTACTCCTTATGTAGGAACAGACAAGATGGTAAATGAAGCTAGAATCAAGGTGTTATCTAAATTATCAGAGAAAGAAGAATGACAAGTAAGAACAAGACGAAATACAAATTAGTAGTGCCAATATACGATATTGTTGTGGAGATTTATTTGTGTAAATACGAGGAGTTGCCGTCTTTTATAAAGGAAGATGATGAAGACAACGAAAACGGCTACTCTGGTTTTACAATAACAGCAAATAAAAGGGGCGTATCCTCTAAAATATGTATATGGTTAGACAATTTTAAGTGGACTTCTAAAGATATGGCTACTATGGTTCACGAACTGTCTCACGCAACGGATAGGATTGCAGACTATAAAGGAGTTACATTGGACACAGAGTCTAGGGCTTATTTATTAGACTATATGGTTGAGAAGTTCTTTTATATGATAGGAAAGGATTTTAATTCCAAGTCTAAAAAATCTAAATTAAAAGACAATAAGTAATATGGAGAAGACAATAGAGGGTTTACAAGTAGAAGCAGGTAAAGAGGTTGCTAAACATATAGAACTACAACTGTGGTGGAATAATTACAAGATGTTTGCAGATGGAGATATAAAGAAACTATTTGAATTACTAGATACTCTTGTACTAAATGCTAGGTATGTGAGGAATAGAGATAGGGGATATGGTTCTGAATATTATGATGTTGTGGTTCATATATTGAATATGGCTAAGAAGCCGATAAATGATAATTTAATTGAAGACAATAAGTAATATGGAGAAGATAGAGAAGTTGCAAGAGTTTAACTGGTTAGAAGGCAGAGATGCTTTAACTATTGCTTTGGATAATACAATAATAAAGAAGTTAAATGAGGTTATAGATTATCTAAACTTTAAGGAGAACTTATTTACTGAGAAAGAACTAGAAATATTATTATACCTAGTTAAGTCAAGAGATAGGGATATGAATAGAATGTGGGTAAGAAAAACCTTACCAGATTATGAGATTGAAGTTTCTAAGAACTTAGTAAAGAAGTTAGAAGATTTATCTAAATTAAGACAATAAGTAATATGGAGAACTGGAAAGAAAGGTTTAGAAATCAATTTGTAGATACTTATGGAGAAAAAGACAGTAAAGAGTGGAGAATAGCATATCAGCCAATAGAGGAATTAGAGGACTTCATTTCTCAAGAACTAGACAAAGCAAGGGAAGAGGGGAGAAGGGAGGGTTCGGAGATAACCTCTAGGTATATATCCGATTTTGTTAAATCAGAAAGTGGTAAGTCTGGGAGAAAAGAAATTCTGGAATACATTGAAGAATTATCTAAATTAAGACAATAAGTAATATGGAGAAGAAAGGTTGGAGATGTGTTGGTAGAAAGACAAAATAAGTTAAAAAAAGGGTAGAAATGAAGGCATTAATAAGAGGTAAAAATTACGATCTAACGGAGGAGGAGTTGGACTTTGTAAAACAGATTTATGGATATTGGGAGGAGAAAGATGGTGTATATATCTTTGGCGAGGTTAAAATTATCCCAATGTCTAGCTTGACAAAGACGCTGGGGGTGACAAAACAAGCATTGTTTGACAGAAACAAAAGAAACCCACAGAAATATGTACTTCACAGGCTCGGTCCTGTCACCTATATTTATGATTGGGAGTTACCTAACTGGGAGATTAAATTAAACAAGAAAGAAAATGGTAATAAATAAGTGTCCCGAATGTGGAGGGCATAACATATCCACTAGCAGGGAAGCAGGTTGCTTCTATTGGTTAATTGTCCTGTTCCTTTGTCTGTTGCCTTTGTTCTTTTACCCATTCCTTCCAAAGGTTGCAAAATGTAAGGATTGCGGATGTAAGTGGAAAGTGTAATAATTAAAATAATTTGTAAACGCCCCACATGAGAAAAGTTAAGAAGTCCACGATAGAGAAGAAACTAGACAAGGCTTGGAGTAAAGCAATACTAACAAAGGGAAAGTGCGAGGTGTGTGGAGAGACTGGATATCTAAACGCCCATCATATTGAGGGCAGAAGAAACCTACGCCTGAGGTGGGACTTGAGAAACGGAGTTTGTTTATGTAGCGGTTGCCATATGTTTAGAAAAGAATCAGCCCATCAGTCGCCTGAGTTTTTTCACTATTGGTTAGAGGAGAACAGGTGGGAGGATTTACAGTATATTATGTGTGTGAGAAATGAAGTTAAAAAATGGAGTATTGAGGAGTTACAAATTAAATTATTAGAATTACAAAATGAAGGTGGTTAAGTGTCGTTTAGAAAATTACAACGATAGAAAAGACGGGACAGTATCTCTTAAACTAGACTCTTTATTGGAAGTTCCAGATAGTGATATAGCAGAAATTAGAGGTATGAGAGGTAATATAGCAGTAGCAGTGATAACAGATGTTGTAGATGTCCTAGAAGCAGAAGTAAATACTAAAGACATTATAGATAACTTGCCAGATGATCCATTTTTAGACAAGAGAATAACGCCAAGCCAACAGCAAAGGAGAGACTTGTTTGTAATGCAGAAGTTAACACTAGGGAGAACTCCCACCAAGGAAGAACAGGCTAAGTTTTACATAGACAGGATGGCAAGGATACACGAGCAGAATTTAGAAGAGATTAGAGAGTTAGAAAATATAAATTTTGAGAAGGAATAAAAGAATGATAGTAGTTATACAGGGGATTAAAATGGAGTTAGACAAGAAACTAACACCAGCAGAGAAAGATTTTGTAGATTATATGGGAAAGAGAGGTTTCATATTCACATATTATCAAGCAGAGGATAAGAATGCAGTAGGTTCAATAAAGGATTTCAAGGTAGCACTTAAAGATTTGTTAAGGATTAAAAACTAATGGATTTACAAGGAAAGAAAATAGACTTGGGTTGTGGTATTGATAATCTTGAAGGATATATTCATTTAGACAGGTATTATCACTCTCCACACATAGACATAGCATGGGACTTGAATTATATGCCGTATCCGTTCAAAGATAACACATTCTCAGAAGTTAGAATGTATGATGTGTTTGAGCATTTAGACAGTCCTCTTGATGTGTTAAATGAGGTGCATAGGATTCTAATACTAGGTGGTATATTTGACTTTGGAGTTCCGACTATTGAGGATACTAATCTGTGGGGAGATATTACACACAAGCGACCATTCACAGAGGGAAGTTTTGACCACTTTATTAAGGGGACTTTCTACAATGATAAATATGGATATTACTCAGAGAGATTATGGGAATTAGTAGATAGACAGGTAACCGAGGAGGGAAGATCAATCACTTTTAAGTTGAGAAAGGTGTAGTGGTGTTATGTATTTAATTTGTGATATAATAAGTTATGATTAAGAGGGTATTGGGAAAATTTGTGTTATACTCAAAAGACGGTAAGAAAGTATTAGGTAAGTTCGGAAGTGAGAAGAGTGCAAAGGAGAGAGAAAGAGAAGTTGAGTATTTTAGAGATAAGAAAGCCAAGAAGTAAATTAATCCCATAGAG
>Ga0255340_1004508_pt1 | contig 13471 bp, 17 predicted proteins | sample wastewater_treat_7_FD_192417 | JGI IMG/M metagenome (GOLD analysis project Ga0255340, IMG submission 192417) | Wastewater microbial communities from Lulu Island WWTP, Vancouver, Canada - plant10 | ecosystem: Engineered > WWTP > Wastewater > Unclassified | place: Canada: Vancouver, British... | reverse complement strand
GAGTTAATTCTGATTTGAAGAACAAGATTAGAAATCACAATGGGTTAAGATGGGATAGAAGAGCAAGAGTCATACACTTCTATCTACTAAACCAGTCAAACTAGCACCACAAATTGACCATTACACCAGAATATAGCTAAACCCATAAACATCCAGAACATTGCTATACCTTGAGGTAGGGTAACAAAGTAGTGATCAACCAAACCAATACCAACAACAGTAGAAAAGATTAAGAAAACAAATATATTAATCTTCTGAATGTTTTTTCTAAGAATATCAAAAAGTACAAAAAGAAAAGAAAGGAAGCCAAAAAGCCCAAATTCTGTAAGAAGCAATACAAAAATATTGTGAACAGGTTGTAAAAGGTAAAGACCATTTTTGGTCAAAGGTGCATCTTCTCCCATATATTGTATAAACTTTCCTAAACCTGTTCCTTGTAACATATTTTTCTTAATAATGGGTAGAGATGCTTTTAGAAGATTTTTTCTATCAACTACACCAGTATCTGTTCTTTGAAAAAGAGTTGAGAATCTTTCAAGGAGTAGGGGAGTTGAAAAAAAGAAAAGTTTCTTTTTTGTGAAAACTAGGTGAAAAAGTAAAACAATAATAGTTATAACTAAAAGAAAAACTGTTGATCTAGAGAAAGTAAATGATATAAATACAGAAGAGAGTATCATATTTATAATTGGTATGATTTTCCATTTACCTTTAATCTGTTTTAGAAAATATATTGAAATGAAAAATGACAAAAGAAAATATCCTGCTAAAATATTCGGATGAGGAAATGTTCCATATGCTCTAAGAATAGCTTTTCCCGAGAGAGATACAAAACTGGATCCAAGAAGACCTGCTACTACTTCTGACTCTCCTAACCATTTTAAACCTAAAGCCGCACCTCTTTTAAATTGTAAGTATCCAATAATTCCTTGTATTAATATTGAAAAGAGTAGGGTAGTAGAACAAAGAATAATTTGTTTTTTAGTAAATTTTGTTGTTTTAAAGTATTCAAGAAAAAGTAAAAAAGAGAAGAGATATGAAAAGAAACGAATGGAGTTTAAAGCTACCAAAATATCTCTAAATAAAATGTTTTGAATTAAGAGAAATATTGTAAAAAGAAGAAAAGAAATTTTATATTTATGAAATATCATTTTGAAATAGTTGAGTTTAGTAATGAGAAGAGATGTTAGGAAAATAAAAACACCAAGATCTAAAATTGAAACAGTCGGAACAAGATAATTAACATGTATGTTGTTAACTAAAGTTTTTTCAAAAGCAATTGGTAGTTGATATGTAATGTTAAAAGGAAGAGAAAGAAAAAGAAAAGTTAGAAAGGAGAAGAAAATATTCTTTGTAAAAAGAAAAGTTAGAAAAAAGATAATTAAAAACAGTAAAACTGAGAAATATCTACTTAAAGATTCTTTTGCAAAAAAAGATAGAACAGTAAAAACAATAACAAAAATGAGAATTATTCCAGCATCTTTCTTTTTGAAAAACTTTTTTAACATTAAGCTATTCTACCATGAGAACACTTACTTGATAGGGGTGATGACAATATGCCTATCCATTCCTTCTCCAACACTCTCTGTTGAAATATCTTTAAATTTCATAAGTGCAAGATGGATTATTCTCCTATCTGATGGTTTCATTGGTGGAAGTTCAATAGGCTCTCCTAATATTCTTGCATTATCTGCCTTTTCTAAAGCCATTTGTTCTAGTTTGTCATCTTTCTCTTTTCTGTAACCACCAACATCTACAAAAACTCTAAAGTTAACATCTTCTGTTAATTTTCTACCTAAAATTACTTGAAGAATGAACTGTAGAGAATCTAAATGCCTTCCTCTATTACCAATCATATATCCTAGATCCTCTCCCTCAAATCTAACTTTAATATATTTCATGTCTTCCTCACCATCCTCTATATCAACAAACCTTTCACTCTCTATGTTTAAAAGAGAAGATAGTTTTTCTATCTCTTCTTCTACTAACTTAAGTATTTCTTTATCTTTCATAAAGATTGTCTTAAAAAATTATTTCAAAGTTATTGGGCAAACCTAACTATTCCTTTTTTCTTTCTGTTTATCCTCTTTCTCTTCTAATTCTTTCTTTTTCTTAAAGATAGATAACAGGTTCTGAGCTCCCTCCTTCGTTTTATTCCAATCTAAAAGCATATATTGAATAATTAAAGCAAAAGACTGTGCTATCCAGTAGATACTAAGAAATGCTGGCATTTTTATTGCAAAATATACTGTCATTGCAGGAAGTAGAAAAGCTGTTGATTTATTCATACTTTCCTGAAGTTCTTCTGGAGATAGTTCCTCATCTTTTTTCTTCTTTTTAGGTTTCTTCTCTTCCTTCTTTATTTCTGGATTTTGTATTAATCTCGTAAACTTTGTTGTAAAGTACTGAGCAATACCGACAAGAAGAGCTATTATTAAGTAAGGTATTCCTTCTGCACTAAATTTGTTTTCTAGTTGCATAAAGATATTAGTAAGTTCCAAACCTAGGAATTTTGTGTTAATAACAATTTCTTGACCACCTGAAATCCAATCATTAACAAATGGATAGATACCATTTAAATTACTTGTTGCAATATTTTTAATTACCTGAAAAAGAACAACTATTATTAAAATCTGTGGAATAAAGGTACCTAAACAACCTAAGGGATTATATTTGGCATTCTTGTATAACTTCATCTGCTCTTGAGCAAGTTTCTCTTTGTTGTTTCCATATTTCTTCTCTAAGGCATCTAACTGAGGTTTTAGAGCTGCCATCTTTCTAGTGGTTTCTGTCTGTTTTCTTACTAGTGGAAGAAGAAGTAATCTAAAAAGAATAGCAAGGATAATAATTGCTATCCCCAAGTTATCACCTAATAAGTGATAAAGGGAAAGAGATATATTTAAAATTGGATTGTATAGAACATTTGTCCAAATCCAAGAAAACATTTTTCTAATAGTTAATTAAAATTCTAACTCGGACTATATCACAAAACATTGCTAAGGAACAGGGTCATATGTGCCAGCAGGTGTTTTGTGATTACATCTTACAATTCTTTTTAAAGCTAAAAGACCACCCTTAAAAACTCCATATTTATCTATTGCCTCATATCCATATTCAGAACAGGTAGGAATAAATTTGCAATACCGAAGATTAGGGTTTAGTTTTCCACGAAAACCATGATCTAGTGAAAGTGTTTTTTGATACTGCCTAATTAACCAAAGTACTATTTTTTTCATTTTCTAAAATTTTCTTTACTTGGTTAAAAAACTCTTCCTTTAAATCCTTGTAACTATCACAAAACTCAAAGGCAATATATTGAAAATTTCTCCCTGTTAATTCAAATTCTTTTACAGCTTCCATAGAAATTACTCTTAAAAGTCTTGTCATTCTGTGTCTTTGTACTGCATTTCCTATTTTCTTACTGACAACAAAACCAAAGAGAGGAGTGTCTTTGGAATTTAACTTTGAAATTAACATTCCATATTTTCCCTTAACCTTAAAACCACTCTTGTAGAGATTTTGAAATTCTTTTGCTGGTAACCTGTGCTTTTTAGGCAGCATATTGTTTCTATCTAATATTTTTTGTCTTCTTTTTTCTCAAAAGTTTGTATTCCTCACTTACTGAGAGAGACTTTTTACCTTTTGCTCTTTTTCTCTTTAAAACATTCTTACCTCCAACAGAGCTATTTCTAGCCATAAAGCCAAGTTTTTTTATTCTGCGCATATTGTTTGGTTGGTATGTTCTTTTCATAGTATTCTTTAAAAATCTGAAATCAAGCTGATTATATAGTAATGAAAAGTATTTAGCAAATATTTAAATTCTTCTCTAATATTATTAGAGTTTTTTATCAACAACAGAAAGTTTACTTCTAACAATCTTTTTGAATGTATAAAATATAGATATCCACATTCTATAGAAATTCAATATAATGTAGCAGAGTCCCAATCGACCAGAGACTGCCCCCCCAAACCAAACTGTCATTAATATGAATAGTTCTGTATATGAACAAAGCAGACTTTGAAGGTTACTTCAAAAATATACAACAAAACAACCCTGTAAATACAGATGATTTGTGGAAGATGACAAAAGAACATCTTAAATTAATGTTGGGAAATAGAATATTCCTAAGTCTTTTTACTGGTGTGTACATTGAAGATGTAAATAATGGGGTAGTGCAGTTCTCATGCGATACAGATTATAAAAGAGAGAAAATTCTAAGAGATTACAAAGCTTCATTAAAACAAGCTTTAAGAAAAGCAAGTGGACAAAACTATGAAATAGAAATCAACCTTAAAGATTCTGCTAAAGAGAGAAAGAAAAGTAAATATGAATATCATGATCCAAATGGCAGTGGAGAAATGAATCTTTTTGACTCAGCAAAAAAAGAGCAGGAACGATATGAACAGAAACTTGAAGAATCTAAACTTAACCCAAGATATCTTTTTTCAAACTTTATTGTCGGTAAAAGTAATGAACTTGCAGAGGCTGTAGCTGAGGCTGTTGCAAATGATTTAGGAAATGCATACAACCCTGTATTTTTCTACGGCAATAGTGGTCTTGGAAAAACACATTTAATGCAGGCAATTGGTAATGAGGTGATAAAGCAACAACCAAATAAAAAAGTTGTATATACAACAACAGAAACTTTTCTTAATGAAATGGTTGATGCTATTAAAACAAAGAAAAATGATGAATTTAGGAATAAGTATAGAACTGTAGATTTGTTGATGATAGATGATATTCAGTTTGTTGAGATGTTTCCAAGAACACAGGAGGAATTATTTCACACATTCAATGCTCTTTATGACTCAAACAAACAGATTATTTTAGCATCTGATAGACCTCCAAAAGAAATCAAAAATATTACAGATAGATTAAGAACTAGATTCCAAGGAGGAATGGTTGCAGATATCCAACCTCCTGATTACGAAACAAGATTAGCAATATTACAACAGTCCTTAGAAGAAAAGAATGTAGATATTCCTAATGAGTATTTAGAGATGATTGCAAAAAATATTGAAAGTAATATCAGAGAATTGGAAGGTGCTTTAACAAAAGTTACTTCTTTGTTCAAACTTGGCTTAAATCCTACGGATGAAGATATTGCTAAACTACTTCAGGTAGATTTAGATTCTAAAAGAAAAAAGATTACTCCGACAAAAGTAATTTCAACTGTTGGTGAGGTTTTTGATATTAAACCTTCAGAGATTAAAGGAAACAGAAGGACTGCATATGTTGCACAATGTAGACAAGTAGTTATGTATATTTTAAGAAAAGAATTACAACTTCCACTTGAAAGAGTTGCAAGAGAAGTTAATAGAAAAGATCATACAACAGTACTTCATGCATATGAGAAGATAGAGGATATGGTCAAAAATGATTCTAGGTTTGGGGAAAAAGTAGATAAGTGTATTCAATTGTTGAGAGGGTAGTGTGGATAACATTGCGAATAACTTAAGGATAAAGATGTGAATAATTTCAAACTTTAACCTTTAAGAAATATTATAACTTCGTAGAAGTCTTTTCTGTACGAATATTTCTCACTATTCCTAATATCCACAGGTAGTTAAGAATTATCCTAAGTTATACTAAAAAGTAATCCACATTCACTTCTATTGTTCTTACAATGTTCTCTGTTTTCTTAGTAGATAAGTTAGGGGTAGAGATATCCACTAGATTAATAGTATAAAAAATCTTAGTGACAAACACTTTTTAAGTAATAATTTTTAAGTTATCTACATATCCATACTCACTACTATTCCTATTACTTCAATTTATTAAAAAAGAAATATATTAGAGAACATTGGGGATATCTTTTACAATTAGATTTTATTCTTAAAACAATCCTATGATTCCTTAACTAATCGTAACAAAGTAATATATAGTCCTTACTGTGAAAGACTAATTTAACAGGGTAACCCGGTTATACAAACTTTTAGTATTTCTGATGTATTTAATGTATAATTAGAGATAGGAAACAAATAAAACTGCCCTCTATTTAATATTACAGATAGGTTAAGAGCTATGAAATTCTCTTGTAATCAAGATACATTTTCTAAATATTTAAATATTGTAAGTAGAATTGTTACAACAAAACCAGGTTTACCAATACTAAGTAATGTTCTCTTTGAGAGTGATAAAGGAAAGTTAACAATGAAGACTACAGATCTTGAGTTAAGTATTAGCACATGGATAGGAGCAGATATTCAAGATGATGGTAAAATTACAGCACCAGCTAAACAGTTATCTGAATTTGTTAACTCTATTCCTGAAGAAAAAGTTGATATTGATATTGTAAAACAGAATTTTAATATCTCAACATCTAACAATACAGCAAGCTTTAATACTATGCCTTCTGATGATTTTCCTAATATTCCAACTGTAGAGAAGGAGAAGTTTGATTTTAGAGTTAAGAAAGTTGATATTGTACAGGCTGTAAATAGAGTAGCTTTTGCAGCTGCAAGTGATGATATTAAACCTGTTTTAACAGGAGTCAAAGTAGAGGTTGAAGATGATACTGTTTCTTTTGTAGCTACAGATGGTTTAAGACTTTCAAAACAGAGTGTGAAGATAGAGAAGGGTAGTGGTAAAAAGAATTTCTTAGTTCCTGTAAGAGCATTTTCAGAACTGACATATATTATTTCCGAATTAGATACAGATGAGGAGTGGGTTAATATATATATACTTGAGGATAGAAATCAGGTTCTATTTAGACTCTCTGATGTAGATTTAGTATCAAGGTTAATTGATGGTGAATTTCCAGAGTACAAACAGATTATTCCTACTGGTTTTGAAACAAAATGTTTGATAAAGAGAGATGATTTTCTTAATTCTCTTAAGGTCGTTAATATTATTGCAAGATCTGTTTTAGGAAATAAGATGATTTTAGATATTAGTAGTAAGAGCCAAAAACTATCTCTCTCAGCAGTACAGAGTGATTTAGGTAAGAATCAGAGTGTTTTTGAAGGAAAAGTAGAAGGTAATGATATTAAGATTGCATTTAGTGCAAGATTACTAGCAGATATTCTAAATCATATAGATTCTGAAGATATTATTTTTGAGTGTACTGATTCTGTTAAACCAGGAGTATTTAAGATAGAAGGAGATAAAGAATTTGTGCATCTAGTTATGCCTATGATGCTTTAGAAGATTTGTTTTTGTACAGGTTAGTCATAGATGCTAATTGATTAAATGCAGCTAGGTGATCTGGACTAAAACCTTTTCTTCTTTTAGGAGAATCCATATATCGTGATGGAGGGTTGCCTTCTGAATAATGTGTTTCAGGGCTAGCAGAGTTAAATGTTAAGTTGAAGGTTGTAGAGTTACTATCAGTTGGTTTTTCAGGGTCATTATAAATAGGTCCTTGTTCTATACTCATATGATATATATCAAGATAAATTATTTATAGCAAAATTATATTATAGGATGGTTAGAATATCAATTTTTATACTTTATTAGGTTTCTTATCTCTAACAATATATCCAACACCATGTACTGTTTCTATAACATTACTATCTTTTAGCTTCTCTCTTAATCTATTTACATGTACATCAATTGTATTAGAACCAACATATTGGCGATAATCCCATACATGATCTAGTAGTTCACACCTTGAAATAGGTCTCTCTTTATTCCTAACTAAATATTCAAAAAGATCATACTCTTTATTCCTCACCTCTATCTCTTCATTTCCCTTGTATATACTTTTACTATCTAAATCTAATGTTAAATCTCCTAATGAAATATTACTATCAAGGTAACTTTTTGGTCTTCTATTCAAAGATTGAATCCTTGCTAAAAGTTCTTGCATAGGAAAAGGATAACTAAGAACATCATCACCTCCATGGTTTAAAAAACTAACTTTTTCTGTCCAAGTACCACTATTACAAACACCTAGTATCTTAGTATCTGGGCTTTTTTCTAAAACAAAATCTAAAATACTCTCTGTTTTTCCATTCTCTAACTTTGTATTTATTATCAAAAAACTAAAAATATTATCAATAACAAATATTTTACTACTAAAGTTTTCATTATCTAGAGTCACTTTGTAACCGTAAGAATCTAAAGTCTTACTCATAATCTGTGAAAGAGTCTCAGAATTCTCTATAATTAATACATTCATAATATTTTAAGAAATGAAATTAGTTGTAAAATCTTAAAATACCTTGAATTATTTGATTAAGTCCTAGTAAAACAGAAAAAATGAAATTTCTCTTTACAATACTCTTTACTTTTCTTTTCTCTGTAAGTTTTTTGTTTTTCCTACTTAATAATGATAATTTTTTACCAAGAGTATCTGTTGATGAAGTAGATTGGACTAATTTTTCTGTTTTTACTTTTCTTCTTTTTACAACAATTTTTTCCTTTTTGAATATTGTTTTTTACAGTATTAAAAGATTCTTTAAGAAAAATACTGAGGAGAAAATAACTATTAAACAAAGTATAAAAATTTCTTTTTTGTTAACATTAGGCTTTCTAGTTGTTTTTCTTCTACATATTTTCCATGTAATTAGCTTTTTTTGGGGTTTGGGTATATTTTTAGTCTTACTCTTTTTAATTTTTGTGGTATGATATTAGACAAGAACAAGAAGATGGCAAAGGAAAAAGATTCATTGAAAAAATTAGCAGATTTTCTTACAGGAGAGAAAGCTCTTAGGGAGAAAGAAGAGGAGATTCAAAAAGCTAAGAAAAAAGCAATCAAGGATGAGAAAGATAAAAGAAGGAAGAAAATAATTGAAGGAGAGGTTCAGTTAGAGGAAGATCCTGTACAGAAGAAAGAGGTTGTTCAGAATATTAAACTTTTTGAATGGAGTGCTCCAGAGAGATATCAGATTAAGTTAAACAGTAAGGGTTTTCTGATAATACTTGCTCTCTCTCTTGCCTTTATAGCCCTTCTTGCTGTTTTAGGTAAGTATTTTCTAATAGCCGCTATTGTTTCAGTGCTTTTTGTTGTTTATGCTGCAGCTACTACAAAACCATTGATTGCTAAGCATAAGATTACAAAAAGAGGAATTGATACAATAGGGAAGTTGTATGAATGGTATATGTTAGAAAGTTTTTACATTACTAAAAAAGAGGATACATATACAATCATTGTTAATACAAAGTTGAATTTTCCTAAAGTATTAATCATGTTAGCTAAGAAGAAAGATAAAGATGCAGTATTTGTAATATTACAGAAACATCTTCTTTATGAGGATATTAAGAAACAGAACAAGATAGATATTATTTCATATGGTGAATATATTCCTTTAGAGAAGGTTTAGTATTTCCTAGAAACATTGTTTTAATGGTATAATTAGGCATGGAGAGATGCCTGAGTGGTTGAAAGGGAAGCTCTCGAAAAGCTTTGTATGATTCTTCATACCGGGGGTTCGAATCCCTCTCTCTCCGCCAGTGGAAAAGTTTTTAATTTATTAAAACTTAATAATGAGATATTTTAAATTTAACAAATTAGTAAGAGATAAAGTTTTTCCTGATATGCTTAATAACAATCAAAATCCCAGAGGAACAAAAAGATTAGATGATGAAGAATTTCTGACAGAGTTGATAAAGAAAGTTCTGGAAGAAGCAAATGAGATGAAGAATGTTAAAAGTAAGGATGATGTAAAGTATGAACTAGCTGATGTATATGAAGTTCTTGATTATATTAAAAATGTGTTAAAAATTACTGATAGTGAAATGGCAGAATTAAGGAAACGAAAAAGAGAGAAGAATGGAGGTTTTGATGAAAGGATGTATATTGAAGATGTTGGTTTGGAAGAAGATAATTATTTATTACAATATTATTTAGATAATCCAGATAAGTATCCGGAGGTAAAGTAGAAATCTTTTCAAATTTATATATATTATAAAAAACAAGGAGGATTTCTCCCCCTTGTCATCACATATAAACAAAACCTATTTAATACTAATCTTCTTAGGTTTGTATTCCTCTGCTTTTGGAAGTTTTACCTCCAATACACCATCCTTAAAAGATGCCTCTACCTTGCTTGAATCAACAGCAGTAGGTAGATTAAATGTCTGTTCAAACTGTGTTTCAAGACTCTTGAAGTAATACTTCTTGTTTGTATCATCCTTCTCTTCTTTCTTCTGACCTCCTTTAATTCTTACATAATCAGCCTCTACTTCAATATCAATATTCTCCTTGTTAACACCAGGAAGAGCCATCTTTACAAAAAAATTATCATCTTCTTCCCATATATCTGCTGATATATTAGGGTATCTTGGCATTGAAGGTCTTACAAAAAACTCATCCATTAAAGAAGGCATTCCAAAGAAATCATCAAAAATGCTTCTTACTGGAGTATATGTGCTAATTGGTAACTGTGTACCATCTTTTCTTTTTACATCTTTCATATGTTTTATTGAATAAAGTTAAATAATTGATAAAGAAAATTCGAAAGAATTCTCTTGGTTATCTGTTAGCACTTTAACATAGTGAGTGCTAAATGTCAAATGTTGTTAAAAATGTGGGAAAGAGAATATAATTAGGATAGTGAAAAAAGAAAAAATAGATAAAACACATTGGACTATACAAATCTCTGTACTAACAATTTCATTAATCTTGTTCCTTTTTCTTCCTAAAATACTAGACTTAAAAGAAATTTTTCCTAAGGAAATAACATATTCAAGCATATTACTTCCATCTCCTCTTTTAATACTCTCTATCTTTTTAGGAATATTTCTTAAAAAAGATAACAAACCATTTACAAAATCATGGATATTTAACGATTTTACATATTGGAATATATTTGGACTCCTTCTTTCATTAATTGCAATGTTCCATTTTGTTACAAACAACTCCATACACGGTATTTTTACTCAAATATTTGCATATATCTCTCTTCTTTTTGGTTATGCAAATGAACTTAGAAATGAGATAATAGGTAAGAAAGGTAAAAAGTAATATGCAACTACCAAAATTAAAAAGATATCAAAAGAAATTTGATTTTTCATATGCTTTTGGAGCATATCCTGTATTAGATCTTTTGAAATTCCAAAAGGAAAAAGTCTTAAAGGTTTTAGTTAAGAAAGAAGGTTTAAAGAGTGATGGTATTTCTGAAATATTAGATATTTGTAAGAGAGAGAATATTCCTTTTGAGGAGAATGATAAGTTAATTGATAGAATTGCGTACAAAGAGAATACGTATGTAGTAGGAGTATTTGAGAAGTATGAGAATGAATTAGAGAGTGAAAAGAATCATATTGTTTTGGTTAATCCTAGTAATACTGGTAATTTAGGTACAATTATTAGAACTATGGTTGGTTTTGGGTTTAAGAATCTTGCAATAATTAAACCAGGTGTTGATATCTTTGATCCTATGGTTGTTAGATCTACAATGGGAGCACTGTTTAGAGTGCATTTTAGATATTTTAATACTATTACAGAGTATACAGAGGTTTACAAGGATCATAATCTATATCCATTTATGTTAGATGGTGCGAAGAACATTCTAGAAGTTGAATTTAAAGAACCATTCTCTTTTATACAAGGTAATGAGGGTAGGGGGTTAGATGAGAGTTACAAAACAATGGAGAAAAGAGAGGGAGAGAGTATATATATTCCACATTCAAATGAAATTGATTCATTAAATCTATCAGTAGCTACAAGTATTGGTATGTGGGAGTATGAAAGGAAGCAATAGTCAAAGTGATATGTGCAAATCATTCTAACAACATTACAACTTCATTAAAAACCTCTCTATAACTTGTTTTCTTAAAATATTTCTTCTAAAATATATATATGGTTAAGAAAGCAGAAGAAATAGAGAAATTAGAAAACTTTGTCATATTCCAAACCGATGATGGTAATGTAAATATAGATGTCTTCTTTCATAATGATAATCTGTGGTTAACACAGAAACTAATGGCTACACTATTTGAAGTAGAGAGGTCTGTAATCTCTAAACATTTGAAAAATATATTTACAGAAGGAGAATTAGATGAAAAAAGCATATGTGCAAAATTTGCACATATGAAAAAGCGCGGTAGATGGTATGAATCCACCTTCTACTCACTTGAAGCAATCATTGCAGTTGGATATAGGGTGAATTCTACTAGAGCTACAAGTTTTAGAATTTGGGCAACTGATATTCTTAAAGAATTTACAATCAAAGGTTTTGTTTTAGATGATGATAGATTAAAACAGATGAAAGGGTTTGGTAAAGACTACTTTGATGAGTTGTTGGAGAGGATTCGTGAGATTAGAGCAAGTGAGAGAAGGTTGTATCAAAAGGTTACAGATATTTTTGCACTTTCTGCAGATTATGATAAAAAATCAACATTAACAAAAGAATTCTTTGCTACAGTTCAGAACAAATTCCATTGGGCCATTACAGGGAAAACAGCTGCAGAGATAATATATACAGAAGCAGATGCTAAGAAGGTAAATATGGGACTTAAGACATGGGGAGGAAAGGAGAAAAACAGAAAAATATTAAAAAGAGATGTAACTGTTGCTAAGAACTATCTAAACGAAGAACATTTGAAAGCACTAATTAGAGTTGTAAATACATATTTGGATTTAGCTGAGGATAGGGCAGAGAGACATATTGTTATGAATATGAAAGATTGGAGTATTCTACTAAACGATTTTCTAGAATTAGCAAACTACCCAATTCTTACAGACAAAGGAAAGATATCTCAGAAACAAGCCAAAATCAAAGCAGAGATGGAGTATGAAAAGTTTAGACCAATACAAGATAGATTGTATAAGTCGGATTTTGATTTGTTGTTAGAGGAAACAAAAAGATTAACAAAGAATACGTAAGTAAAATGAAACAAAAACCCTTTACAATTACAGAAGATGGTGTTCCTCAAGAACACGACGATAGATATTTTGAAGATACCAAGGAGTACAAGTGGCTTGTAAAAAATGCAAAGAAACTTGGTTTTAAAGAATCATATCCTAAAGATAATGAGTTTGGGACAATGTATGAACCTTGGCACTAAAGGTATATTAAAGATTAAAATCCAATATCAAACCTCTATGATCTGTACCTTCAGGAACTAGATCCAACAATTCAACAGAGTTTATCTTAATATCCCCTTTGTAGAATATGAAGTCTATACAGTTATCATTCCATGATTCATTTCTATCGTGGATTCTTTTACTAACAGGATGTTCGGGGTGATTTGTAGTCCACCATTCTGATCCTTTATAACTAATACATGTTTCCTTGTTTGCTTCTTCCCAAGCATTCTTGAAACCATCTTTTACAACTGTTTTGTGTATATCGTCCTTATCGTATGAATTGAAATCTCCAGCTATTAATATATTCTTTTTGATTAATCCGGACTTATTTAACCATAGCATTATATCTGACCAGTTTTGATATCGGAAAGTCTTTATAGGAGATAAGTGTAGATTTATCAAAAGAATTTCTTTTCCATTTATCTTTAACAATTCTGCAATTACAACTCTAGGGTGTAAATCAAGTGTTCCATCTTTATAGACAGAAGAATGGTTAA
>Ga0255340_1004503_pt1 | contig 13481 bp, 19 predicted proteins | sample wastewater_treat_7_FD_192417 | JGI IMG/M metagenome (GOLD analysis project Ga0255340, IMG submission 192417) | Wastewater microbial communities from Lulu Island WWTP, Vancouver, Canada - plant10 | ecosystem: Engineered > WWTP > Wastewater > Unclassified | place: Canada: Vancouver, British... | reverse complement strand
CTCATAATCAGATAATTCAACTGTCGTAGATTTGATAATTTTCATTAAACTACCCCGTAAAAGATCATACTATGATCATCCCATTCACCTAAATAGCCGTCATTACTACTAAGCTTACTTATTTTTATTACATATAATGCAGGATCTATATAATCACGGATATAATTTCTGGCAGCTCTCATATTACTGAATGCCATTCTATTCTTTTGAGTTCTTGCATTAATTACTTCATACAAAGTAATAGGCTTTGTGATATCTATCAACTTAAATCTAGATGAATCATATTCAGAGGAAGCAATATCTGCAATAATAGCTTCTCCGGTTCTAACTTCTTCACCTAAATATAAATTTGATATAGAGTTACCGGACCATGGACCAGATCCAGATTGCAATACAAGATATAGATTTCCATTATATATGCAATATGCATCTTTAGCATAATACATAGTGTAATCAAATTATATGTCAAGGCTATCTAAATCCGTGGTTTCATCAATTACTGTCTCACTAACACTGTATACTGGATTATAGCAGTAATTTTTTATATAATCATATACAATTTGCGGAGTCAGTAATCTTTGCATAGAATTTTAAAGCCCCTCATCTACAGATTCATCTGTAAATGTATCTCCAATAACACTGATAGCTCCATTTAATGTAGCAGATATCTTATCAAGAATATCCATAGCTTCATCAAACTTACCTTGACGCTCAAGTCGTTCAATGCCGGAAACTACATAATCAAAATCATCTGAAACAGCATCTAATCTCTCATCTGTTCTATCTTCCATTGTCATAGGCTTATCTTCACCAGCAGCGGTTACTTTATCAGATGCGAGAATTTTAAACTTTCTCATAATAAACTTCCTCCAAATAGTTGAATTATATAAACATTCTATAAAAATAGAAGGTTATGGCTAATCCTGAGAGTATGTACTTGGTAAATATCTAAGCCTACCATTACTAGCGCTATCAAATCCACGTTTTCTATACCATGCAATGAGATCACCTTGGGTCATATCCGTAAATCCAAAAGGTTGTGGATATAGTTCTATGATTAAACCGAAATCTTCTGAAATGTTCTTAATCTTAGAAAGTAACTTACTACCTACCCTACGCCTACGAGCACTCTTATCTACTAAAAGACTATGAACGTAGATATAATCTTTAGGGGATGATTGCCTTATAGTGTATGATAAAACCCCGCCATGCTCCGTTATGTAGTGGACAAGGTAATTATCACTTTCAGGCATCTTCCATCTCCTTCATGAGCTTAGCTATTAGTTTATCTATGCTTAACGCATCAGACTTCCCCAACATTTTAAGCTCCTGATCTAATGTGTAATCTTGTACTTTACAAATATACCCCTGATAGTATTCACTAAAAGGGACATCTGGTGAAGTATTTATATATTGTTTAATGGTATCTAACATCTACTTATGCGTCAAAATTCTTAAACTTATGGGCGATTATAGTAACTTTACCGATAAGATTATCAGGTATATCGAAGGTTGACTTGCTTTTCTTAATATATACATCATAATACCATTGAAGAGCTTCTATATCTTCTAGCAGCTGATCTAATGTAGGGATTTTTATAGTTTCTCCGCCAGCATATTTACAAAGAGTAATTAACTTTTCAGCTCCGATTATGCTAAACAGTTCTGGCAACCATGTAAAAGCTTCATCATCTTCAAGAGGGGGAAGTAATTGCAATAGGTATTGGAAATCTAGTTCTTCTGGTATTGATAGTTCTCTATCTTTCATAATTTTTAAAAAGTTGTGGGGAAGATATGATAGATCATTCTCCTCCACAGATATATCAAAATCAGTGAACTAACCCCAGCCTAAAGGCTGGAATCTTCGTGCTTCCCAGTCTCAGGTTGCCTCACACCAAAGATGGTGTTCAGTAGAGCCTCAAACTCCACACGCTTGAAATCGGTGCGTCCCACACCTACATTATTTAACCAAATCATTGTTTTGGCAGAATGAATATCACGGTCTTCAGATACTCCACAGGAGCATACAAATTGTCTATCCCAGAGTTGGATTTCATTATGAATTCTACCACAGTTCGTACATAACTTCGTTGTAGGAATATACTTATTCAAAACTACCACTTTATCATTCGCAATAAGTTTTGCTTTGACCCTACCCATAACAGAATGTTGTACTGCTTTTCCGTGATTTGATTTATGCCAATTATGTAGTTGCTCATCTTGGATAACTACTGTCTGATATTGTAAAAAATTATGAACTACCTTGTTGGCTAAATCATTCTTCTTGTTTGATAACTTTTGATACTCTACCTGAAGAAGATGAACAGTTCTTTTATAGTTGTTAGAGCCTTTTACCTGACGAGCAAGTTTCCGCTGAAGTCTTTTTAATCGCTCACTTTCTTCAACTATACAGTTTATCTTTTCACCTTTTGAAGTAGTGAAATTGGTCTGACAACCAAAATCAATACCTAATGTATCTTCAATCAATGATTTCTTTACTATCTGGTCTTTACTTATATATGTAGTTATTGTCAAATAATATCCTTTTGGAGTATTAAGTAGTTCTGCACAAGCAAAATCAACTCCATCAGGGATTTGCTTTAATCCATTAACCCTAACCTCACCTTTGATATTGGGTATCTTGACAAAGTGCTTGCCTCTACGAATAAAGTTCTTCGGTAACTGCTTAATATGGACTTTATTTACTTCTGACTTAAACTTTAACTTCCCCGAATTTTGCAAACCCCTCTTTTTAAGTTTGGATAAAGTCTTAATGTTATTACATATCTGACGTTGAACTTCCTGCTTCATTTGAGAATGTATGGTAGTTAATTCTCTTTCTTCAAAAGACCCATCAGGAAGTTTAACTTGTACTTTGTTAGATATAACATAATTAAATGGAGAATTATCTTCCGAAAGAGTACTCCAGTTAAGGATGTCATTATAAAGCCATTTAGCTTCTAAAAACATCCGGGTAAGTTGTTCTTTTTGGGTAGAACTTAAAGCAGATTGTTTTATTTTTACTTTATATACCTTACAAACCTGATTTTTACGCTTGTCGTGCGTAAATTTCATCGTTTGGCGAATAGATTCGTTTTTAGCTAATCTCTTTTGAATATCCACTTTACGCACTACCTTTTCCTATGTACCTTTGACTATATAGGTATTATAATATATTTAGTTAAAAATTAAAATATTAATTTACAAATTTAGCAGAAAATTTAACTAAATATATGAGGTAGAATGCTATGTCTGAGAATTATGAGCATATACGACATCAGAAGTTCAAAATCAAATATCATATAATATTTTCAACTAAATACAGAAAGAATTTTTTGACAGGACAAATTGCAAATGACATAAAACAAAGTATGATTAGAGCATCAGAAGGACAATTATGGTCTATTGAACTTCAAGAAATAGACTCAAATAGGCCCAACCACATACACCTACTAATAAGGTCAACCCCATCAGTTGCTCCATATGAAATAGTACATAGATTAAAACAATATTCAACATATGACTTGTGGCAAAAACACCACAATGAAATGCTTAAATGGTATTGGTCGGGAAAGCATTATTGCTGGACAAGAGGTTATTTTTGTACTTCTATTGGAGATGCGTGTACTGACACTATTAAGCATTATATTGAGTCACAGGGATAACCGGACATTCATATCCCACCCTAAAGGGTGGTATCTTTCTGTCAGATTTTATGTAAATATGTAATTTTGTTATTTATGCTTGAAGCTTCTCTGCATCTTCTTTAGTATATGGGAGTGCTACCATCTTTGACTGAAGATCGGCTACTATCGGATTACCATCATTGAATGGTTCAGAAATATATAGTTCATACATAGCGTGAAAAGTAATTCTTTCTTCTCGGGTATAGTAACCTTTTGCCATACAGATATCAGCATTAGCTATAAGTCTATCCTGCATCAAGAGTTTTAGGGCATTAATCATACCATCTCTTTCAGACTTATATGCCTTAAAATTCGCATCTTCTTTTGCTTCTCTTGCTTGCCTATATAGTTCAATTTCTTTTGTAGCAGCTTGTAATATATCTACATCACTACGAATTTTGGTAAGATCTACCTTTAACCCATTTACAGAATCCTTAACATCTGACATATGATTAGTCAATTGATTTATAGATTCCTGAATAGTATTAAGCTGCTGTTGCTGTTGTTGCTGAGGTCCAGTCTTTTGAATAACTTTAACCTTTAAAAATTCCCATAATCCACCACTACCTAACACAGCTAAAATAATAGTAACTATGGGACCCCACTGCATATCTTCCATTTTTATTCCTTTACATTATACATTCAATGTAACTGGAATTTGATATTCAACCATAATATCGGCATTGGTTACTTGTCGAGTGTCTACTGCTATCAAATCATCTTCGCTGTAGGTTATATATCCAGAAAGTCGATTAGCTTGATTACTATCATCATTACAGATATTTAAAACAGCTTCACTAATTTCATCTCCCAATTCGTTGTCTGCAGCCATATTAAAGATACCATAACAAATTTCACTGAGTAGATCAAAGTCATACCTCAAAAGCTCTACAGCACTAATAGTAAATGTTGCATAAAATTCCATAATTATTCATTCCTTTATATCAAATACGACAGCATTATCTGTTCTAGCAAGTCTGCTGAACTTCAACATATCATATTTAGCATTCTTTATTGCTGAAATAACTTCGTCTAAAATATCATTTAAATTTACTTTATCTTCATAGTAAACCCAAGTCTCTTTATCATCTATATCTACTCGGGCAACTCCGGAAGTATCATCTTCGGAATTAAGTAACTTTTTAAGAACTCCGGATTGCAATACAACTTCATCTGTATCGGATACTTCATCTACACCGGTAATTTCTGTAGCTTCTTCTATATCAGCAGGAGGTTCAGAGGGAGCCTCGGCGGGAGCATTATCATCAGATGGAGCATCATCCGGAGCATCTGGTTCATCGCTTTCAAATTCTTCAAAAGGATCACCACCACCGCTGGGCATAGGAGGAATACTGCCTCCAGATGAACTTCTATGAGATCCACCACCTAAAGAAGGGCCTCCAGAACTTGTAGGAGCCTCTACGCCATCAAATACATTACCTTCAGGTGCTTCGGCTTCTTTAGATGAAGCTTCTTTAGCTTCATTGAATTCTACTGCTTCAGCCAGTTCTTCTTTAGCATCAGTATCAAGATAATCAGATATCTGCTGAACTAATTCAACATTTAATGGGTCTTGAATAGCAGCATGAATCTTACCTTGACGATTACTAGTAAGATATATCTTTGATGCGTAAATTCTGCCTAAACTCATATTATTACTCCTCACTACTATCATCACTAGAACTTTCATCAATTCTATTCATATATACATAAGGTTGCTCTGGATTATTATCTTGAATAATATAGCCAAACCAACAAGAAAATGCAAATGTACGATCCGGTTCAGTGAATGATAATCTATAGATATGGTTCCCGATACTGGTATCTAATATATTCTTCTTAATGTCTATCCACGGATGGTATTCATCTCTGGTGACATAATCTTCAAAGTCAATGATCTTATCATCATTGAGATAATATATCTCATTGAGATTAAAATGTCTGGGGAAATCATCTGGAAGTTTAATACATACAGTATCTGAAAAATCCTTTAGATTAAATACTTTAGTATTATTAGCTAAATCCGACATATGAGCACTTTGAATTGCAGTTATGTAAGGATTAGGAGAAATCATAAATACTATTACCCCCGAAAATAATTTGATTAATATATAAAAAAGGTTAGATTTTAAAATCTAACCTTAAAACTTATTAATCGTTTTACAGCACATTACTTCTTTTTAAATCTATCACTAATAATCATCGGGGTGCAATTCTCCCAAGTAATATCATGATGAATTCGTTTATGACTACTACCCATAATCCCTATCTTAACACAACTAGGTGCTACCATGACCGAGAAGAATGATTTAATATAAGTACCATATTCCATATACATATCAGTTAAACCGCCAGCATTTACCTGAGTAGAATCCTGAACTACAGATATATCACGAGTAGTAAGATACAGATCTCCCTGAATACCTCCGAGAACATAAGTATTAACATCATCGTTCATACGACCAATAAAATGGAATTCATTAGATACTTTACAGAAAAAGCAGTTCATAACCTTACGCTTCATCTTCATCTTAAATACATTTGAATTAACACCGCCAATAAAGTCGCCAGCCTGGGCAAAAGCCAGACATTTAGCATTAGTTTGATCTAAATATTTGATATAAGCATTAATTACATCATCCATTCGAGTAACATACATAACTTTGAGCTTATTATCTTCAATAAATCTATAATCGAAGTAGGAATAGTCATCATCAAGCTCCAAAAAATAATTAAGACCTAAATCACGAGCTGCTTCAAAGCAGTATTCTCGAGCATATATTACGGCATTTCTAGGTCTGGGGATATCGCAAGTATCAACCTCTAAAGACTTCTTATACTTATCGAACATAATAACATGATCTTTGCCGAAGTTTTCGTAGTACTTATCAGCCTGATCATCCTCATTATCAATTATAATATACCAACGCCCAGTATATCCGCCGTCAATCATAGTCTTAACAGTTTTAACATTGTCCGCTCTACCGTGAGATAATATCAGTAGAGCAAAATCTTCACGCATTGCCATTTAGCTCCTCCAAATCAAGTTTATTCAAGTTATTAAGTTCATCTACGGTATTAAACGATAAGTCCACATAATTATCTAATACCATAAGTTCTACAGGAATTCTGGTCTCATTAAACAGATCTAAGAATTCCATCTCATTACCATGCTTATGCTTATAATGAGTGGGGCTAGTAGTATCTGCTATCTTCGCAGCAAATTCAGATAAGTACTTCCTAAGAATATAAGCATTAGCATAAAATATACTTATATCATGATACCCAGGCTTAACAATATCACCGTACTTAGAAAAATGTACTGTAATACCTTTACCCTTAGAGGCTAGACGAACATAAGGAGTTTGCTCATATACACAAGGAATAACAACTCCTCGGTCTACGGTATAATTATCACAAATAGTATATAAATATTGATGTATATTATCATGGGATATACAATCACCCCACTGAATGAATACTCTATCGGTTTTAGAAATATTCAAGCTGCATAAAGCTTTTAGTATAGCATCACCGCTACCATAGCCAGAATCTATGTCTAATACATATACACCTAACTTAGATGCAGGTACAACAAAATGATCAACATTTTCATGGGAACATATTACCCAAACTTGATCACATACTTTAAGCATATTATGAACATTAATATCTAATAAGCAGGTATTACCTATAGTAGATAATGCCTTGGGTTTACTATCAGTAAATCTGCTTTGCTTACCGGCTGCTATAATTAATCCGTAAATCATAGTTACTCCTCTAAAAGTTTAAGAATAATGTTTGTTTCTTTAGCAGATCTAACACAAATAGCATGCTTACAGAGTTTAGCTATATCTCTATCATTACCACTATCAAACTCGTCACCCAAATATAGAATATTATCTCCATCAAATCTATCAGAAATATATTCAAACAGCTTACCCTTAGTATTATCTGTATGAATAATATCCACCGTAGTAAATCCAGAAGGAATTGCTTTAGCCTGATATTTCTTGTTATTAATAGAATTTAATATAGTAGAGTCTAATAGGTTAACCAGCAGAGTACGCTCTAGTTGCGTTAGAGGTTTAATTTTAATATATGCTGGATGTGAAGAATCATTTACTTCAACATCTGTAATTGACCAGCTCTGAAGCTTATCTATAATATCTGTGTAATTATCGGCTAACAAAATATTGTTATAATATTCTACAGGTTTAGCATGATAGTAGTGTATAGTATTTGCGTCAGCCCACATATGTACATTAAAATCAGCTAAATCTGTACCATATACAATGCTTAACTTCTCATGAATACTTCTATAAGAATTACCTGAGATTATAAGATATTTATCTGGATTGTTATTCAACAATTTAACATTTTCAACAGAAAAATTTAATAACTTAGAATCCCTAGACCAAATTGTATCATCAAAATCAAATATTACCCTATCATAATTAGCTAAACTGTCTAAATTATAGAAAATCTTCAATATGGCTTTTACATATTTACCGCCGTCATGCTTCCCGTTATAATTCCCCATACTATGATATGCAATATTATAATTGGTGTTAGGCTCATGTAAAGAAGCAATAGAATCTGTATTCTCCAAAATAGTAAATTTATTTAGCTGTAAGCCTAAGTCATGAACATAAGTAATAAAATCATTACTAGATATGCCATAGGAATCCCCATCTTCCTCATTATTGATAGCCCATATCTTTTTAGCTTTGGATAGGTTTACATAGCTATAAAAATTAAGATACTCTAAAGTAGGGTATATGGAACTCCAAAATGTACCAGTAGAAATTATAAGAATATCCGCGTTTAATACGGCATCTACAGCTTTTCGATTTAATCCATTAACACACTCTCCATGAGTATAATCATAGGAAATACTAACTATGGGATCCTCAGAATTTCTATAGTCTACAATAAGACCCTCATCATCTAAAGTATTACCAGACTTTGTAACTGCGCCAATATAGATATTATCAAAAGAATTGAGTAATACAAAATCATCTATACCTAAAAGATTACAAAAGTATTGATTAGTTTCTTCATACCCAAGTTCTTTATACATCTGAGAATAGATAATATTAGCAATATTAAAGCTATGATATGTATATGTCTTTGCTACTGGATTCGCGAAAAATGTTTGAGCATATTTATCTAATTGAGGGAGGCCCCAAAGTCTAAGATATTTAGACACATCCACATATTCTTCTCCAGGTGTAAGATCGTATCTATTCTCAAAAAATTCAATAAGGCGCTGATCTAATATATCAGTAGTAGCCTTATACATTCTTATATGATTCTTACGAATATCAGATACACCTAAAGTATCCGTAATTTTCCTACAGATACCTGTAGATTTTCCATTATCGTAAGCATTTACAACTACTTTAATATCTGCATCTGGATAGAATTGTTTTAATCCAGTAATTAAAGAATCATTACCTGTGCCTCCAGATAAGATAGTTATATTCATTAATCACTCCTCAATCTGTTCTGTATGGATATTTTCTGCATCTGTGCTGTCTAAATCATCTGAACTATCTTCAGATTCTTCAATAATCTCAGAATTCTTAGATTCTGTAGATCCTGCACGCTTACCCGTAGTTTCCATAAGCTTCTTAATGTATGTGCTGAGTTCTACATACCCATTAGCTATAGCATCATTAAAGTCAATTAGAACTAAGGCTGATTGTTCCATTAGTTTCTGCATCTCCTTATCGGAATGTGCATAATAATCAGCGATCTTAGAATAGTTGAAAACATAATGCCTATATGCAGCTTTTCTTAAAAACTTCTTCTCATCTTCAGTAACATTAGATTGTTCTATATCTGTCAAAAGTTTAAGAACCTTCTGCTCATTACATAGACTCAAAATGTCCGGCTTTTCTCCGGAAGGTAAATATTGAGGTACGCCTACTTTTGTAGTATATGTAGCGTCTTGAACTTCTTTCAACTCAAATAGTTTAGCCATAAATATCCTCCAAATTTAATAATCACATGAAATTATAATCTGATAATCACCGGATTGGTTTGTACCTATCTCGGCATTCTTTATATTATCACTCAAAGCTACATAGAAGTTATGAGCTCTATTTGCTTCTGGCTGACTGAAGATAATAGGATATCTATCTTCTGATAAAGATAAAACTTCTTCAGACATCAAAGCTATAAATTGCTCTAAAACTGTCAAATCTAAGTCTTTAGAAATATCCAATTCTATGGATACTGTGGATTCGGAAAAGTTTAAGAAATAATTGCAGCTAAGCTCCAGATCACTTTCAGATATAAGCTTACGAATTATATTATCTAGATGTAAATGAATGAATGGCTTCTGTGAGTCACAAAAAGTTTCATTATCCATATACTTGTTATGATACTTAGACAAATTTTCCATACTTCACCTCGAATAAAGATATAATATATTTAACGCTTCTATTCCAAGTACTTCAAATCGAATACAAGTTTAGTAATAATAGCATTTTGAGAAATTCTGGAAGTAGCTAATGCATTTAGACAATCTATGCATGAGCGGGTATGGCTGGGACTTACTACAAAATGCATCAAATATCTGATTACCAATACTAGCGGAGTAGGAGTTTTATTCTCAAAATACTGAAGCTTCCAAGCTATACTGGATACTGGAGATTTCATATCCAATGAAGATTGGAGATTATCAAAATAAGCTAAAGCTTCAGAATCCAACTTCATTATAGTGTCTACATCTGAAAAAGATTTAGCACACTGCCAAATGGGAAGTGATTTAAGACGAGTAAATTCGGCATTATTAACACTTCTAGCATACTGATCAAGATCTGCAGATATTGGATTATTTATATTTACCAAAGCACATCTACTGAGTATTGTATCCGGGATCTGTCTAATATTAAAACAGGTAATTACAATATATAAATTTTTAGGGCAGTCCTCTATAAACTTCAGTAATGGATATGCTACCTGAAGTACACCGTTGTCTAAGTTTTCTACACATAATACAATATCATTAGTAGCGTCAGTACACATATCAATTACTGAACGAACATCTGACATACTAGGTGACACCAAATAAAATGTCTCCACATTCAAGAGTTTTGCATATTCCCGAGCTAAATAGGTTTTACCACTACCTGAAGTACCGGATATCACTATACCGTGCTGGTAATTTTTAGCTAACACGGTTAAAGTATTTAAGGCTTCAGACTGATTTACCATATTCATGATAATACCTCCAAATCTGGGATATTCTGAAATTTCATTAGGGCACCTAAGTATATTAAAATATCATAAATATCCGCAGTAGACCCAGACCTGATGTTATCTAAAGCATTATAAGCATGATTAAACATATAATATATGTCAAGTCTAGTCCACTTCTTCACATAATTCTTTACAGGCGAGCTCGCATATTTATTGGTTAATAGCTTATCGAACTCTGTCATAGTATTCATGATTAAATAGATCACCTGGGTTAAATCATTTTCAAAGGAACCTAAAAGTTCAATGTACTTGACATAATTCCTATCCGCTATAGCAATCTGAATAGCTTCTATAGTAGACGGATTAGTAAGCCCAAATAAATTACATATGTCAGATTCTGTAAGAATTATAGAATCTTTCACGCAATTAATGCATCTTGCAACATTTTTAGCTTGATAATAATCTACAGAATTTTTGGCTATATTATATATCAAAGTGTCGTCTAGTTCTGGAAAATCTGATTTTATGTATTTAGCAATATGTCTATAATCTACATTGTTTATAACCGCCGTATTATCAGGCAAAAATTTATCTAACTTATTAATGGAGTTATCATCATCATAAATAGATACTACTACGCCTTCGATTTTTAAATTTGTTAAAATATCTGCCAGCTCTTTGTTAAGCTTAGAAATGAATAATTTATCGTATCTTATAACATATACTTGAGGAGTCAGTGGAATTATATGTTTCTTGGACATAAAAGAAATAAAGTCTAAAAGCCCAGAATATTCTATTCTTGGACCCACCTTAGAAACCAGGATATCTATATATTTCTCCTTAATGCCGTATTCCTGACCACCTAAAAAGTATAGCTTCTTAGGAGTATCTCCCATAATACTCAAACCTACATCTTGAATACTTAACATTTAAGTAAATTTCTCCGTATAAAATAATTTGAATTCAGACAGTGGCATTATCGCCACATACTCATCATTAATATCCCATCTATACATAAATACTGAGATACAATCTGCTTTTTTAAATTTGGTATATAGCTCCTTAGAAGTAAAATCATTAAATATAACAGTATTACCAGATCTAGAAGTATTGTCTAAACCATCTATAAGATTAGGTACAGTACAGTTATTGACAATTCTCATGGGGATCATTACCCAAGTATGAGAAGAAGTTTGAGTACCATTATCAGTAACTAACATCGGAAATTTATTTTTAGCAGAAGCCTCTGTTAGAATTTTAGTCCAATGAGATTTCCTGAATACAATAATATCTTTAGGCTCTACATGAGTTTTACATTCGACTAAGAAGTGCTCAGAAGTTATGTCACCTGGTCGGAATGGTCTGGACCCGCTACCGGATACTACAGACCATCCCATATAATCAGCAACCATATGTTCTTGCTTATATGAAGCTTCTTTATTAGTCACCTATTGTTACCTCAGCTATAATCATTTAATACAAGTTCTGTACTGGCATCTTCTTCTATGCCAGATTTGTTTATATCATTAACGATATAATCACACATACGCTTATAATAGTCTGGGTTAGCCTGTAGATAATCATATACTTTGGATAAACCATTTACTTTTACAGGCATATCTTCTACTTCAAGAGGTTCTTTAGTTTCTGGATCACATATAGTAAACCAAGCACCACCCTTTTTAATGATATTATATCGCTTAATAGCTAAATTAGCAAATTCAAAATCTACTCTAAGACCTGACTTAGCCATAAGATAATATTGAGCTAACTTTCTATCGAATGGTGCGGATTTCTGCTTCTTAAGCTGAACATTTATAAGATAACCAGCAGGGTTTTCTGTTTTCTGAGGTAATTCATTACCCAGAATATCCAAAGGAGATCCAAGCTTAAAAGACATTCTTAAAGATGAATAAAATTTAATTGCTTCACCACCAGGTGTTTGGTCAACATACGGATTAGCCATATTAAGTCTAAGCTGATTAATAAATATCATTGTGCAATCATAACGAATAAGAATCTGCGTAATTTCCCTACAGAATATAGTCATTAATCCGGCTACTGGAGCTACCGTAGCTTCACCGAATTTCTTATCCAGTTCTTTTTGAGATACTAATGAAGGTATGGAATCTAGAACTATCATACCTACTTCCCCAGTTTGTACCAGTTCTTTAACCTTCTGGAGAATTGCTTCAGCAGAAACATCCGGCGGTTGCATTACATCTATCTCGGTATTTAATAAACCTAAAGTAGCCGCCCACTTCTTATCAAATGAATGCTCTAGGTCGATATACAAAATCTTCTTAGGTCCTCGCTCATTGAGGTCCATTAACTGGGATTTATATTCTTTCTTACCATTAGCGATCTTAGATTGCAGATCAGCTATTTCATCTTCATATTCCTTATTGAATAAGATTCTGGCGTTTTTACAAATATCAACAGCAGAAGTAGATTTACCTCCGCCAGGTACACCATAAAATTCTGTGATACCAGCTCTAGGTACACCACCATAAGTAGCCCAGTTAAGGGATGGCGAGGAAAACGGGATTTTCCTACCTCCGGTCTCATTAACACTATCCATAA
>Ga0255340_1004497_pt1 | contig 13499 bp, 13 predicted proteins | sample wastewater_treat_7_FD_192417 | JGI IMG/M metagenome (GOLD analysis project Ga0255340, IMG submission 192417) | Wastewater microbial communities from Lulu Island WWTP, Vancouver, Canada - plant10 | ecosystem: Engineered > WWTP > Wastewater > Unclassified | place: Canada: Vancouver, British... | reverse complement strand
TCTCTCGAAGTAGACAGAGTATTGGAGATAAATGGTATAGGAGATATCAGCTTTTTTGAATATTGGACAGCCTTATCAATGGTTGTTTTTCATAGGAAACAAGTGGATATCGCAATTATGGAGACAGGATTAGGAGGCAGGTTGGATGCCACCAGTGCCATTCACAATCCTGTTTTATGCTTGTTTACACTCATTGGACGAGATCATGTAGACCGCCTTGGTCATACTGTGGAAGAAATTGCAAGAGAAAAAGCAGAGATTATACGATCCTATACATCTGTCGTCTCTGCTCAGCAATTGCCTTCAGTGGAAGAGATATTAAAAACAAATACTCACAAGCATCGTTCAAAATTCTATTCCGTGTATTCTGATTATGAGGTGTCTTTTGAAAAGGGTAATGGATTCGAAACTGGAAAGATGAATATTCTCTCCTACCTTACCGGTATTGCCTATACCTCATTAGAAGTATCGCTTATCGGAAAACATCAGCTACAGAACGCCTCTCTTGCTTTAGCTGCTGCAGAAATTCTCGCAAAGAGTGGATTCTGTGTACAGGAAAAATCCATTCGATCAGGATTAAAACAAGCCTTTATTCCTGGTAGAATGGAAAAAATCGAGTACAAGAACCGAATCATCTTGCTGGATGGCGCTCATAATCCTGATTCATTTTATGCATTGAAGGAGACATTAACCGAACGGTTCCCGAAAAATCACTATCATTTCCTATTTGGTAGTTTAATCAATAAGCTGATTGATGAAAATGTACAGATATTATCAACAATAGCTTCTTCTATATGGTTAACTCCGATACCCGGTCATGAATCCCTGACAACTATAGAGAATAATTCAATTGTGAAACCATTTTCTGAAGGTTCGTTACCGGATGAGATTCTTCATCTCGTGTTATCGAACACCACTTCGGAAGATCTATTGGTGATAACGGGTTCATTGTATCTGGTCGGTTGGTTTCGACAGTGGTTTTATCCAAATAAGCTACTATACTATAAAACTTATTAGGAGGATGAAATGTTGAACGAAATAATGAGTTCCACCCTTTTTCAGGGATTGCAGATACCATTTTTAATCGTCTGTATTATTTTATTTGTCTGGATGATGGACGATTCCATGCGAAGAACCCATAATAAATGGATTTTTCCTGTGTTTGCACTCATTGTTTCATTTTTTCCATTTCTTCTTTCTTTATTTGGCAAACCGAATTATTTATGGCTGACTGCCACCGTTATTGTCTGGTTATTATATCTGCTGTTACGTCCCGAGTACACACTGGAAGAATTGAAACTGATTCAGGCAGATCAACGTATGAAAGAGCTTGAAACAAAATACTATGAGTATTTTCTTATTAAAAATGGCAAGATCTGTCCTGTTTGTGGATTGCCGGTTGAAGACGATTTTTTGATCTGTCCGAATTGTTTTAAAGAATTAAAAAATAAGTGTCCGGAATGTGGCAAATTAGTAGATATGAATTGGGTTCTCTGTCCGTATTGCAAGAAAAAAGCTATCAAGGATAAAGGGAGTGAAAAGAATGAGTAAGACATTTTTCCCCGGAGGAGTCCATCTGAAGGACAATAAAGAGAAAACCAGAGATATACCTGTCGAATTGTTGAAAGATCCTGAAATGGTCTCTATCCCCATGTCGCAACACTTAGGAAAGCCCGCAAAACCGATCGTTCAAGTAGGAGACAAAGTAAAAATCGGTCAATTGATCGGGGAAGCACAAGGAGAATTTAGCGCGAACGTACATGCTTCTATCTCCGGGGAGGTAGTCAGCATCGCTACTGTTCCTCACCCAGTTCTTATCGAAGATACTGCAGTAACCATACAGAATGACCACCTTTCAGAATGGTTTCAGACTCCTTCTATAAATCAGAAAAACACTCTTTTTTCGCGAGATGAAATTCTTAGCATCATTAAAAGCAATGGTATTGTCGGGATGGGAGGCGCCACCTTTCCTACCCACATCAAACTGAATCCAAAAAACCATCCGATCGATTTGCTTATTATCAACGGTGCGGAATGTGAACCCTATCTGACATGTGATTACCGTCTATTATTAGAGCAAACAGATGCTTTATTCAATGGAATCAAAACCATTCTACAAGTTTTGCCGGTCAAACAAGTCCTTATCGGAATCGAAGAGAATAAGCCAGAAGCGATCGAGCATCTGAGAAAGCAAGTAGAGAAGTATGAATTCTCTGCTCATATCAGCATAGAATCCTTGAAGGAAAAATATCCCCAAGGGGCTGAGAAAAATCTGATTTTTGCTTTATCCAAAAGAACAGTGCCGGTCGGAAAATTACCCTTTGATATCGGAGTGGTCGTTCAAAATGTGGCTACTGTCATCGCGATATATGAAGCGGTGTACTTGCAAAAACCTTTGATTGACAGGGTGGTTACCGTTACGGGATTTAGTATCCGAACACCAAAGAACATTCGAGTCAAAATCGGTACGCCTGTTCGTGAGTTAATCGAGTATTGCCAGGGGAATATAGAGGATATTGGTAAAGTCATTTTCGGAGGCCCGATGATGGGGATCGCCGTTCGGTCTTTGAATACCCCCATCATGAAAGGTACTTCCGGCGTTTTGTTGATGGAAGGCAATCATCAAGCAAAAGAGAGTTTTTGTATTCGATGCGGAAAATGCATAGAGAACTGTCCATCCGGTCTGATGCCGGTGAAAATTGTTGAAGCTGTTAAAATCGAAGAATTTTCTCAATATGAAAAATTATTCGTGACTTCTTGTGTGGAATGCGGGATTTGCTCGTATAATTGCCCTGCTGCCATCCCCCTTCTGAACTATATTAGATTTGCTAAAGCTGAATATATCAAAAGGAGGAGTCAACAATGAATCTTTTATCAATTTCCACCTCCCCCCATATCCGGTCGACTATTTCCACTAGAAATATCATGCTATCCGTTGTAGCAGCGCTTATTCCGTCTGCGATCATTGGTATGATCTACTACGGTTGGTGGCAGATCGGGCTCCTGATCGTGATCGGAGTTCTGTCTGCTGTTCTGTCAGAAGCTTTATTGCAAAAGTGGTTGCATATTCCTCTCTCTTTCCTGGACGGAAGCGCCGCTTTAACCGGATTGCTTCTCGTATTGACAATCAGTCCTGCTTCTCCATGGTGGATACCCATCATTGGAAGTTTTGTCGCTATTCTCTCGAAACAAGTATTCGGTGGATTAGGACAGAATCCATTTAATCCAGCTCTCATTGGCCGTGCTACTCTGCTTTTATCATTCCCAATCGAATCTACACAATGGATCGCTCCGTTTAGTCACATCACCACAGCTACTCCATTAAATCTCTATAAAATGGCTAATTTTGGCACAGAAGGCTTGCAGCAAGTGATTGATTCTCTGGGAGGTACGCTTACTCTTGCCTATCGATATCTTTTTCTTGGTTTTCGGGGCGGAAGCATTGGTGAGATTTGCTTCCCGGCAATGTTAGCAGGTTTTTTATTCTTACTGCTGACTCGAGTAGTCAGTTGGAGAATCACTCTGTCATATTTATTAACGGTTGTCATTCTGGCACTACTTTTTCATCTCGATATCGTAATTATGTTGCTTAGTGGCGGTATCGTGTTTGGTGCTTTTTTTATGGCAACGGACTATGCCACCTCTCCTCTTCTGCCTAAAAATCAAATCATTTTTGGCATAGGAGTAGGCTTTATCAACATGGTGATCCGAAGGTTTTCCGGTATGCCGGAGGGAACGACTTTTGCGATACTGATTATGAATATCATCACGCCATTGTTGGATCAATCCATTAAAAAACCTGTCGGTTATATCCGGGAGGTAGGAAAAAAATGAAATCTTCAACAAAAGAAATCGTGGTTCTGGGTATTACTCTCGGTCTTGTATCCATGATTGCTGCTCTTGGTCTTAGTATAACTTATTCTGTTACAAAACCTGTCATCGCAATGCAAGCAAAAAAAGCATTGGAAAATGCTCAAAAAGAGATCTTTCCGGATGCATTAGAGTTTGTACGGCAAGAAGATATGATCGGCAAAACAAACGGCTCCACCATTATCAAGGATTTTTACATCGCCAACAGCTCTGAAAATACTCGAATCGGGTATCTTGTATCAGCCACTACCCCTGGATACGGAGGCATCATTTACTTTATCATTGGTGTCACTATGGATGGTCGGCTGAAAAGCGTCAAGGTATCCGAGCACACAGAGACGCCTGGATTAGGAGCCAATATAACTTCCAAAGGTTTTTTGGGTCAATTTGTCAATAAAAAATTATCGGATGAATTTGTTGTTAAAAAAGATGTGAAAGCTATCACAGCTGCTACCATTTCCTCGAAAGCTATCACAAAAGGTATAAAAGCATTAATTGACCTTTCACAAAACTCTGAGGCAGGTGATACAAAATGAATAATCTAAAGCAAATTTTTTTACGGGGTATCTTTCAAGATAATCCTGTTTTGATTCTTATGATAGGCTTATGTTCGGTGCTTGCTGTTTCGGTTACAACCATTAATGCGATCGGTATGACCGCTGCTTATTCTTTTGTATTAATCGGGTCGGAATTAACGATTTCTGCCATTCGAAACTTCATTCCTAAAACACTACGAATACCAATTTTTATCATTGTGATAGGAGCTTTCACCACAATCATTCAGTTGCTTGTAAAAGCCTATTCCCCTTCTCTTGATAAATCTCTGGGTATTTTTATTCCGTTGATTGTCGTCAATTGCATTATTATCGGACGAGTCGAGGCTTTCTCATCAAAAAACAACCTTATTGCTTCTCTGGCCGATTCTCTCGGTATGAGCGTCGGGTATGGATTAGTGATTGTCAGCATCGCTTTTATTCGGGAATTGTTAGGAAGCGGTACTATTTTCGGAATACCAGTTTATCCCCCGTTCATCAAGCCGATGCTAATATTTGTTTTACCTCCCGGCGCCTTTTTCATTATCGGAATAGAGATAGCGATTCTCAATGCAATCAACAAGAAACTATCTCGGAATAAAGGACAATAGCATGGAACTATTACAACAAATCTTCACGATATTAATTAATTCGATTTTTGCTCAAAACTTTGTATTTATCCGTTTTCTGGCTCTCTGTTCCTTTGTAGGTATGACTACGAGCATGGAAAATTCGATTGGAATGGGTAGTGCGGTGACTTTTGTTACTGTGATGGCTTCTGTGATCAGTTATGCTCTATACTATTTTATTCTGGTACGATTTGGATTGGAATATCTTCAAACAATCACCTTTATCTTGACAATTGCGGTATTCGTCCAGTTAGTAGAGCTTTACCTCAAAAAAGCGATACCAACCTTATACCGCGCGATGGGTATATATCTGCCATTGATTGCCACCAATTGTATGATTCTCGCCGTCACGTTGCTAAATATAACAGAACACTATTCTTTAACCATGGCGATTGTTTTTAGTCTCGGCGCTTCTATAGGTTATACACTCGCTTTGATTCTTTTAGCTGGAATCAGAAGTAAAATGCGTTTCAACACCATACCTAAATTTTTGCAGGGATACCCCATTATTTTTATTACTGCATCATTTATTGCAATTGCTTTTCTTGGTTTGCAAGGGATTGCGAGGTAAAGTATGTCTCCCATTATCACTACTGTATTATGGTCATCTGTCGTGCTATTGATCATCGGTATTCTCTTCGGAGTCATGCTGGGTTATTTCTCTAAAGTTCTAGCTGTTCAAGAAGATCCGAGAATTGTAAGTATTGCAGAATTACTTCCTGGGGCAAATTGTGGTGCTTGTGGTTTTACTGGTTGTACAAATCTGGCTGAGAATATCGTACAAGGGAAGGCTCCTATCGATCGATGCAAACAGTTAGATTCCAAATCAGCCATTGAAATCTCTTCTATTCTCGGTATTGAGATTGATTCATCCAATTTTACAAAAAAAGTCGCTATCGTACGCTGTCAGGGGAGTGTTGACAACGCAACACAACAGGTAATTGTGAAAGACGTTCCAACCTGTAAGCTGGCAGTTACTCTTAAAATGTATGCAAAAACATGCCTGCATAGTTGCATCGGATATGGCGATTGTGCAAACGTCTGTCCTTACAACGCCATCACAATCGGCTCAAAAGGATTACCAGTAGTTGATAGTATGCTTTGTACGGGTTGCGGATTGTGTGTTAGTACTTGTCCAAGAAAAGTAATCGAACTAATACCCTATGGCAAGCAAGTATTAGCTCTATGTAACAATCAAAACAAAGGAAAAGAAGTCAAGGATGCCTGTAAAGTAGGTTGCATCGCTTGTATGCTCTGTGTGAAAAAATGTCCTAAAAATGCGATTCGAATGGAGAATAATTTGCCCGTAATTGATAGGAAGTTATGTGATGTATGTGGGATTTGTGTGGAGGCCTGTCCCATGAAAACGATTCGTTTCATCCATGAAGCCTAAAAAAAGCTGTATATGGTTCGTACTTCTTCTGATTGTTGTTATCCTGTTACCGAGTTTTGCTTTTTCCAATACACAGAATTCCTTTCAGCAGTATGTGATTACGAACCAATCCGCTTTTTCGAAGTGTCATGCTTTTGTTGAGATAGTATTGCCTCCCGAGTGGATAAACCAGCCATGTATTGTATTAAGCGAGGCTGACAAGGAAACAAGGCTACCTTTTCTACGGAAATCAAATGAAACCGGCGATGTGCTTTTAGTTCAGCTTTCCTTTGTTCCATTTGAAGAAAAAAGGGTAATTGTCAAAAAAACCGAGAGTGTTCCTAAAAATCAGCAACAAATTGTTACCTCACAAGCACCCGGAACAGATTTTCTTTTTGTGAACTATAAAGACGCAATGCTCATTTCTACAGAAGAAAATAATAAAATTCAGTTCTTTTCCAATGATGGAAAGCAGTTCTTGCCAGAATCAACCCCACTCGTTCTAGGAGAGGGAAAGAACTACACACTTACTACAAGTACTCCTCAATTGGTTCGTATTCAAGCAGAAAAACCGTTGTTTGTGTATGCTTCTTCGATTCATTATCAAAATGGCAACGCTAGCATGGAAGCGGGGGATAGCGATACAACCACTCTTTATACAGATTCTGGTTATATCTACATACTTAAACACGCTTGGTTCTCTGCTTATGAAGAAACAGAAGTGAAGCTTTTTGATGAAAACGGTAGAAATGTTCTCACTAAAAAAATAACTGCTCACAGCGGATATTTTCTGGATAATCTTGCTCCAGGACCTTATCGAATAACCAGTGATCATCCGATTACCGTTCAATTTGGAAGGCTGGATGATGAGAATTTTTCATTTCTATTCGGACGCGACTCTATTATTCATGGTTTTGCGTTTGGAGACTTGCTAATTCAATCTCTCTATCCCGACACGGATATCGAAATCAGCTGGGATAAAAAAGAAAAACAGACATACCATTTCAAGAATGCATTGGAGTATCAAACATATAAACCGATAGAGACTTTTTTACCTAAACAACCGGAATTCGCTTTTGTTACCTTAGAATCGAATCATCCAGTAAGGGTTTGTACTTTTTCTTCCGGTAATAATTTTGGCGGAGAATTTATTCCAGGCAACTCCCAATCATACAAAGACAAGCAATTTGGCATCATCACTACCCGCGTATCCAAAGAGTTTTCCAAAGAACAAAGAAACTTAATCGAATTGATTGGCTTAGTGAAAGATACCGATGTGGTGATTGCAGATTCGGTCAATAAAAAAGTGACCCTTCAAAAAAATACTCATTATGATATTCCTTCTAGTACGCCGTTAGATAAGATTACAATAAACGGATCTGAGGATATGATGGTGTGTCAATTGCACAATTACACCAATAAAGGACTTTTCTACTTTGTTCCCTCTTTACAGGATGCGACTCTTGCCATCAACACTGCCGATACTTTGGAAGAAGGTATTTTTCAGGATGGTTCTGATCCGCGGAATCTTTTGATCAGTCAGTATAGAATCAACGAGTTCTTTAGAAACATAGTTCATGTCCGTTACTGGCCCCTTTCTCTATTCTTTATCGGGTTAATCGGTATTCTGCTCTCTGTTATGATGATGTTATTAAATAAAATGGAGCCTTCCATCAAGGAAATGTCTGCTGCTGTATCCGACGATCTACCTCCGGAGTCAGTACAAGCAGAAGATAAACCTGAGAAGTCGGATGAAAAAGAGATAGTTCCGGTGATCAAAGAAACAGGAAAAGAAGAAAAAGCTGCCTTTAAATACAGTATTCCGGATCTAAATACCTCCATGCAAGATGTGGTGTATCCGACTTTAAGAAAGGCAGAAGAGATTCCTGTTTTTCAACATCCCCCTACTCCGATTGGAGCAAATGAAGAGAATTCCTCACCATCTGCTTTTCAACCCGTTGAGCCAGAGCCAATTTATTTTCCTCAGTCAACGGAGATGATTTCTGCAAAGTTTGATCAGATACAGAATGGCGTTGTATTGGATCCTGGTTCTGCGAATAGGTTGTTTTATGAGAACCAACTTGCACTATTTTCCAATGCTTTTATTGTGTCAAGCAGTACGAAAAAACTATCTCGGGAAGTGTCTGAACATCTACATAAAATTGACTTGAACCTTCAGGATCAAACAAGGATATCCAATTTATTGCGGTCTTTACCCATTATGGAAGAATCTGCCAAAGCGATTGCGTTATGCAAAAAAAAGAAAGTACCTTATTATATTTCCTCCTATTCTCTTCCCAAGAAAATTCTGGACATTCAAATCATTCCCGTAGGGGAATGGAAGAAATTTTTATTACATTAAAAAAGGCAAAAGGTTGTTTTGAAAAAACAATTTCGATTGACTCTTCTTTTTCTGGGCATACTTCTTCTTATTTTTTTTGGGTATAGGTTGAATCAGCAAAGAAAACAAGAATTAGTACCCCGAGTTTTTTTTGCGATGGATACTTTTTTTGAGATTCAAGCCGCTCCTGCAACCAATTGGGAGGCTATTCTTCCCTTGGTACAGTCTGAAATACAAGAATTAGACAAGCAATTGAACGTATATCGTGAAGATTCGGAAATCGCTTTTATCAATCAAAATGCTGCCTCGTATCCTGTAAAAGTGACTCCAGAAACGTTTGATATACTCCAAAAAGCCATTCAATATGGAACACTCTCAAAAGGTTTATTTGATATTACCTTTCAACCTTTGCAAGACTTATACGGATTTGATGATGGACAGTATTGTGTTCCGACTGCTCAAATAATAGAAGAAGCAAGGAAGAGAGTTGGTTACGGATCTATTCGCTTGGATCCAGAAAAAAGAGAGGTTTTCTTTTCTAAGCCTGGCATAAAACTAAATGTTTCAGGACTGATTAAAGGAATTGCTCTTGATCGGGTTGTTGTGTTGCTGCAAAGGCAAGGATTGAGTACTTTTTCGTTGAATTTCGGAGGAAATCTTTATATACAATCGGAAAAAGAAGATGTGATCGGTATTAAAAACCCAACCAATCAAGAGATTGCCTACTCTTTTTCGGTTCAAAAAGGCTTTGTTTCAACTTCCTCAAACGGAGAGCAGTACTTTATCCTAAATAACCAACGTTACAGTCATATTGTCAATCCGGTTACCGGTTCTGCCATCGGACCAAACGATAGTGTAACGGTAGTTACCGAATCTGGTATTCTCTCGGACTTTCTATCCACTTACCTTTATTTGATACCACCAGAAGAGATCGACCAATTGATGAAGACAATGTATCCAACAGTCGGGTATTATGTGATTCAAAAAAACCAAGTCGTTTTACGCAAAGACCTGGATCCATGAAACTCACCTTGATTGACTTGATCAGAGTTGCATTGCTTTTGGCCGTAGCGATTGTGATCCATTTCATTGAAGCTTTTTTTGTGATTCCTATCGGAGGATTTCATTTAAAAATTGGGTTATCGAATAGCATAATTCTATTTGCCTTGTTTCGAATGAATGTGGGGATGGTGCTGTTCTTTTCTGTTTGCAAATCTTTTTTTTCGTTTCTATATGAACCAGCTTTTACCTCCATGACCTGGTTGATCAGCATGGGAGGATCTTTATTAAGCGTTGCAAGTATGATCCTTTGTAAAAAAATAGTTAAAGAAAAAATTATCCCTATTTCGGTAATAGGAGGGATTTTTCATAATATCGGTCAAATGGTTGTGATTTGCATCGTCGTAAAAACTTTTTATATAGCCTTTTATTTGCCTCTTCTAATCTTGATAGGCGCTATCTCAGGTTATATTACTGGCATCATGACCAAATGGGTGTTAAACAAAACGGATAAGAGTGTTTTCTTTGGAAACAAAGTATAATATAGCTATATGGATAAGACCTGAGTTTATGGTGGGAGGTTGAGATGGGTTTAGTTGACAGATTCAGTAAAGATATCGCAATTGATTTAGGTACAGCGAACACATTAGTGTATGTTGCCGGTAAGGGTATTATGCTTCGCGAACCCTCCATAGTTGCCATCAGAAAAGAAACGGGTGAGATCATCGCGATAGGTGTGGATGCAAAAAAAATGGCCGGAAGAGTGCCTGATGCAATCCAGATAGTCAGACCACTAAAAGATGGTGTGATTGCCAATTTCGAAGTCACGCAAAAGCTCATAGAGTATCTGATTAACAAAGTCGGCGGAAGAAAAGGATTTTTTGGATTTAACAAACCTAGGCTGATTATAGGTATTCCATCCGGTATCACCGAAGTAGAGATGAGAGCAGTGATAGAGGCTGCTTTGCAAGCTGGTGCCAGGCAAGCCAGGTTGATCCAGGAGCCTATGGCTGCAGCCATAGGTGCTGATTTACCAATTTCCGAACCAATCGGCAATATGATTGTTGATGTAGGCGGTGGTACTTGTGAGGTGGCAGTTATTTCCTTAAACGGTATTGTGTGTAAGAATTCGATTCGTATTGCCGGCGATGAAATGAACGAAGCCATACTTCAATATCTGAAACGACAGTATAACTTATTAGTAGGTATCTATACCGCTGAAGAAATTAAAATCGAGATCGGCTCCGCTTTTCCATCAGAAGAGATCATGATTGCTGAAATAAAAGGACGCGATCTGATAACAGGTCTTCCGCGAACTATTACTGTCACCTCAGAAGAAACGAGAATTGCTTTGAATGATGTGATGATCAGCATATTGGATGCCGTAAAAGCAACCTTGGAGGATACGCCTCCTGATTTGGCTGCCGATATCATTGACAGAGGTATATTTCTCGCAGGTGGAGGGTCTTTACTGAGAGGTATGGATAAATACATTTCCGAGGGTACCGGTATTCTGGTGAATAATTCCGATAATCCCGTGTTATGCGTTGCGCTTGGTGCTGGCAAAATCGCTGAAAACATCGAAAAATTATGGCCACTATTGCTTCGTGTTAAGTATTATTAACGGCATTGCACCAAACGATGAATCATTATCAAAAGAAATTGCCTCGGTCGCTATTCTTCATATTATTGATATTGATTATTTCGTTTGTTAGTATCTTTGGCTTATTCCGCTCATTAGGATTTGCTCCGTTCTTGAAAGCAGAAAACTACGCCATCAAAACATTTCAACCAGTGATACGTTTCCTTGGAAACGCAGGTGTGTCTATCCAGAAGAGGTGGGATTTGCTCATGAATCTATCCTCTATTCAAAGCAGGATGGATGAGTTGGAATATCAAATACGACTGGATAAAGTAAAAGACGCCGTCAATGAAAACTTGATTACTGAAAACCAGCAGCTTAGAGAGTGGTTTGACTTGATTAAGGAAAGTGATTATACCATCACCCTGGCTGATGTGATTTATCGTGATCAACAAAGCAACTTTGTGATATCAAAAGGACAACGTCATCAGATTAAGAACGGCTATCCTGTTATTTTGCATCTTTCGCTAGAAGACAATGATGTTGTCAAACTCTGTTTGATCGGAAGAATAGAACAGGTTAACGAGCAGAATTCCCATGTACTTTCCATTTTGGACAAAGCTTCCAAGATCAGTGCAAAAAATATGCGAACACAAGTGAATGGTATAGTGGAGTATGATGCTACGCTCAAAAAGCTCATTTTTACCACCACAAGGTTTGACAAAGACTTGAAAAAAGGCGATCTGATCGTGACAAACGAGATGTCCCAATTTCCGAAAAATCTGATCATTGGCTATATTGAATCAGAAGAAAAAGTATCCTTTAATAATAAAGTAGTGTTGACCCTTCCGTTTGATCTGTATACGCCATCTCAAGTTGGTGTGATACTGCCATGATGTTCTTAGCACTCGTTGTCGGTTGGATCCTTGTTTTCAGTGAATTGTTTTTATTTCCAGCTCTTTTTCATTATACGCTCTTCATTGATATGAGCATGATTTGGATTTTATTCAGCCTGGATATTTTTCAGGAAGATGCCATTTACATTTTTATGACAACATTATTTCTGAAAACTCTTTTTATGTCTCAACCGATTGTCTTACCTTATATTTTTTTATTCGCGTTGCTTTTTTTCCTCTACTATATTTTCATGCCATTATTCTCAAAAAGGGAAACTTGGTTGAGTTTTTTTCTTATTCAGATTTGGTTTGCGGTTTATTTATTTTGGATCTATCGTGCTACAGGGAAAAGTGTTACGTTTAGTTTGCTATTGGAAATGCTTCTTTTCATTGGATTGTTAGGTTTACGCAAGACCTTTCAACGATGTCGTATTGCAAACATGAGAAGGATTATCAGCTTTACATGAGAAGAAGAAGAAAAGGATTGAAAGAATTCGTTCCTATTTCTACGGAAGTAGCTGCTTATAAAGCCCTTGTTTTGCTGATTATTCTGATCGGACTTAGTGGTGTGTTAATTTTTCGTTTATATCAGCTTCAAGTAAAACAAAAAGACCATTTTATCCAGCTTTCGGAAAAAAACTATGTCAGAACAGTGTATCTGGATGCTCCCAGAGGAACCATATATGATAGAAACGGTATCATTTTGGCAGAGGATGTTCCTTCTTTTCATGCTTACATTGCCTATCAGAAATGGATACAGGGGGCTGATTCTGAAGCAGCTGCTCAAGCTGAAAACGATTCCATCGACTTAATCAGTCAAATTTTTTCAATTAAACAAGATCTTATCAGGAAAACCATAACAGAAAGCCAAACAAACCAAACCGATGTGATTGTAAAAACCAACCTGAACGACAGAGAGTATGCATTATTTAATGAAAATGCTTCCCTGCTAACCGGATTTTATGTGAAAAGAGGTTTTAAAAGACACTATCCGCGAGGAAGCACTCTGTCTCATGTTTTGGGTTATACCCAGTTGCTAGATAAAGAAAGCGACCAAACTATTTTTGCTCAGAATCCTACTTTGCATTTTAATGACAGGGTAGGCAAACAAGGCGTAGAAAGATATTATGAATCGATTCTTCAAGGCGAAAAAGGCACTATCCTTCAAAAAATCGATGCATTAGGCACTGTTTTAGAAGAGAAGGAAACCAAGCCGATTCAGAAAGGTAATGATATTTACCTCACAATTGATATAGTTCTTCAAGAAAAGGTGGAGT
>Ga0255340_1004493_pt1 | contig 13519 bp, 19 predicted proteins | sample wastewater_treat_7_FD_192417 | JGI IMG/M metagenome (GOLD analysis project Ga0255340, IMG submission 192417) | Wastewater microbial communities from Lulu Island WWTP, Vancouver, Canada - plant10 | ecosystem: Engineered > WWTP > Wastewater > Unclassified | place: Canada: Vancouver, British... | reverse complement strand
GGTCTACTTCCAGGCGTTTGTAAAACTCCAACGGAGTCATATCCACCCGGTCGCGGAACTGCTCATCTCCCCAGATAATGTAGTGAGGGATAATGGTTATTCCATACTGCTCGATGAGAGCGTCTGGAATGTCACAGGTGCTGTCAGTGATAATGCCGATCATTTCATTCCCTCGCGATTGTGAATTGATTAATCATACCCCAAAAGGGCAGCCGCGCACGTTTCTAAACATCGAGAGTGTAGAAACTTGGATCATTCACCATGCGGCTTTTTCTCTTTTTCCAACTCCTTCAGGGCATTTAATCTTATCGCACAGTTAATGAAGCGCGTGAAAATCCACAGGACATAAATGGCGACCCCGCCAATGATAACCAAAAAACCGGCAACCATATAGGCGCTGGTATCCGGCATCATTCACCTTCTTCCTGGAGCGCGGCGCGTCTCTCATTAATTTCCGCCTGAAGGTTGCCCAGGCGGTAGCGGTGCCAGTACAGGGCAATGAAAAGGATGGAAAAGGCCGCCAGGCTGCTAAAGAAGGTGGTCTGCATGCTGGGGTTCATGGCGAAAAGCCCGTTGGCAGAAGAATCTGCCGAGCCGATCATTACCGGGTGAATGGTCCGAAAAACGCGGATGGAAAAGAACGTAAGCGGTACGCTGATGAAGCCAACAACCGCGTACACTGCAGCTAGTTTTGCCCGCCGCCGCGCATCATCCAAGCCACTGCGCAACAGCAGGTAGGCGGCGTAGATCAATTCCATGATGAGCGCGGTGGTCAGGCGCGGGTCCCAGGTCCACCAGGTATTCCACACCGGCCGTGCCCAAATGGAGCCGCTGACGATGCACAGCGCCATCAACACCATGCCAATTTCAACCCCCGCCAACCCCGCGACATCCCATTTCAGGCTGCCTGTCTTCAGACAGGCAACAGCAGCGATAGTTGCCACAAAGAAGCCCAGCATCCCCGCCAAACCAGCAGCCACATGAAAGTAGAAAACCTTCTGCACGCTGCCCATGGTCAATTCAAAAGGCGCGTAGAATATCACCAGGGCGAAAGCGGTAGCCAAAGCCAGCAGGGCGAGAAAGTCAAGAAAAATTAAAGCGCGAGGAGTCTTTTCGGGTTTCATTGGTAGCCAGGTCTATTCTTCGATAATTCTATCAAACACCAGCAAACCCACAGCAGCAAAAAGCAGATCGTAGCCCACCAACATAACCAGCCAGGTATCCAGTTCGGCTGGGTTACCACCCTGCAAGAGAATCGTGGAAGCGCGCACACAAGCCAACAACAAGGGGATGATCACAGGGAACAGCAATACCGGCAGCAGCATGTCACGCGCGCGCAATTGCAGGGTCAACGTGGAGAGCAACGTGCCTGTGAGGATGTACCCCAGGGTTCCCAGCAAGATCACTCCCAACCCGCCCCAAGAGAAAAGGGAGAGGTTATTCAACAATGCATACACCGGCACGATGATGGCAGCGGTGATGAGCAGGTAAACCCAGTTGACCAGCGCTTTGCCAAAAAAAATGGCTGTGCGGTCCACCGGCGCCAACAGCAGAGCGTTGATCGCTTCTCGGTCTCTTTCCAATGTCAAAGAGCGATTAAGGCTGATGGTGCCGGCAAAGCACAAAGTCACCCAGATGACTCCGGCTGCTGCCTTGCGGCGTATCTCCACAGAGAGGTCGAAAGCGAACACAAACACTAGTATGACGGTCAGAGCGAAAACCAGCATGGTGCCGAGTATCTCGCGCGTGCGCCGCTCCGCGAGCAAGTCCTTCCAGAATATCGCCAGGATGGCGCCGATGAAGGGCTTCACGTGTTCACCCCGTGCCCTTTGTGGCTGCCAGAAAAGACGGTGAGTTCATTAAAAGTTGCCCTGAGCGATTTCCCGCTGAGTCCCGCGCTGGGGCTCGACCAGGAGATTTTTCCGTCATGCAACAGGTCGACGCGCGTGCTGATGGCGACTGCCTGATTAAAATCATGGGTCGTCAGCAGCACCATCTTCCCGTCGGCGGCTGCCTGGCGAATGAGCATTTCACACAACTCGGATGAACGCTGGTCAAGCCCGGTATAGGGTTCATCTAATAACAGCAGGTCGGGGTCATGCAGCAGGGCGCGGGCGATCGCCAGTCGCTGCTGCATTCCGCGTGAGAAGGTGCGCACCAGTTCATCCGCACGGCTGTTCAAAGCGACCATTTCCAGCACCTGGCGAATTCGTTTGTCGCTATCAGCAATCTGATAGAGACGGCTGAAAAAGCGCAGATTTTCGCGCGCACTGAGGTTGTCATAAAGCATGGAGGTATGCATTACCACGCCGATGTGGCGACGGTATTCAGCGGGCGCGTTGAGAGGTGTGTATGAGCCGAAGCGCACCATGCCCTGCTCCGGCCGCAAGAGGTTGGCCAGCACGCGCAGCAGGGTGGTTTTACCAGCGCCGTTGATCCCGACCAGTGAAACAATTTCGGCGGGTTCAACCGTGAGTGACAGCCCGCGTAAAACTTGGCGGTTGCCGAAAGACCTGGTGAGGTTGACTGCGTTGAGCATCGCGCGGCGCGTTTCTTCAGGCAGAGCCTGGGGGAGAATCAACCATTTTCAACTCGCGCAAGGCAACAGCCGCTTCCTGCAGCAGCAAGGTTCGCTGTTCCTCGTGCTCCTGCTGGCTCATTTTACCCAGCCCGAAATCGAAATCCAGCTCGCGGATGCGCTCGAGGATGGCCTGGTAAGCCGCCTGTTTGAGCGCTTTCACATCAGGCGCGTAGGTGCTGCCGCCTAATGGTTGATGGGTGAAGAGCGGGCGGGTGATGTAAAAAAACACCAGCGCGAGGAGGATAACCGTGATAACAATTGGTATGAGCATCATCGCATTTTCTGTGAACTATTTTGCCAGTTCCAGCATGGCGCGGATTTCATCAGCGGACTGAAAGGGACCAATCTGAACCGCAGCCAGCCTGCCATCTTTGTCAACGAGGTAAGTCTCAGGTACAGCCTGCACCTTGAAAAGACGGGATATTCGCGACCCCATGTCTGGCCCGTTTGGAAACGTAATGCCATATTTTTCGAGAAAGGCCTTAGCGTCATTTTCCGTATCCACATAATTCACGCCCAGGAAAATGATATCATCTGAATCCTTCACTTCCCGCCAGACTTCTTCCAGGATGGCGCCTTCTTCCTCACAGGAAGCGCACCATGAAGACCAAAAGTTGAGCAGGATGACGCGCCCATCCATCCTGGATTTTTGATAATGTTCGCCTGAGAACGTCGTGATACTGAAATCAGGGATCTCTGCGCCGACCTCAAAACCGGTCTGTCGTGACTGTTTCAACCACAACCCCAGCGTTATAAGCAATCCAACCAGTAACAACCCAAAGATCACCATCCAGTACGGAAAGCGTTTTTTCGCTTTGTTCACAGGATCCTGCGTGAAAACCGGGAGTGTTGTCACTCAACACCTTCCAGGTCATTTTCAATCTGGCTGATGAAGTCCTCTGCAGCCATTCTACACGGTCCTTCATTTGATACCTCTTGAGCCGCTGGAATTGTCTTCGGCTTGCGGATGACCCGGATGGCGATCAGAATGCCCGCGACCAGGGTGAGGGGTGGAACCAGGTAAATGAGCCAGTTGAATCCGCGCCGCGGCGGAACTGCCAACACCTGGTCTCCATACTGAGTGGCAAAATAGGCTTTGATTTCTTCATCATTCCAGCCAAGCGCGAGCTTCTCGCGGATCAGTTCGCGCCACTGCGCGCAGGCTTTGGTGGGACACACCTCCAGCGGCACGTTTTCGCACACCGGGCAATAGAGCTCAGAAGCCAGGCGGTTGACCTCATCATCACTCACCGGCGGTTCAGTTTGCGCGTATCCCGGCGTTTGTACGATCAACAGGAAAAACAGCCATATCACCAGAAGAACCCGTTTCATTTTTCCTCCTGGTGGGTACGAGGGATATTTTTTCGCCTGGTCGTCGGCCACAACGCCACCAACGTGCCGAAAACCAGCACACCGGAGCCAATCCACAACCAGTTGATCAACGGGTTGCGGTAAATCTTGAAGGTCGCTCCTTCTGATGAAATTGGCTGCCAGTCAACCAGGATGACATACAGGTCATCTACCAGGGTGCTGCGAACTCCTGGCAGGGTGACAGATTGCTGTGATACGTAGTAGGTATCGCTGCCCGGGAAAACCCGTTTCAATTCCCGGTTGTCTCTTTTAATCATCACCGAGGCTCGCGCGCTGTTACGTCCATCTGCATTATCGGTCACCTCCAGCTTCTCGTAGGTGAAAGTGTAGCCGGAAAGAGACAGCGTTTCGCCTGCTGCGAGCATTCCCTGGGTGGTCGTCTGGAAAAACTCGATGCCAATAATGCCGAGCGCCATCAAGGCAACGCCGATATGAATGAGGTATCCACCGTAGCGCCTTGAGAAACGTCTGACTAGGGTGCCAAATGCCTGCCTCACAGGTTCCTGGCGGTTAGATGCCCTCAGGGTCACCGTCCGGTACGTATCCAGTACCGTGGTGAAAATGGCCAAGGTGACCAGCCACACCGCCAGCAGTGCGAACCAGTTGCGTACACCCGCGAGAAAAACGATAAGCGGGACCGCCAGCGCAGCCAGAGCGGATTTCCACAGGTGCCGCCCCAGGTTTCTGCTGGTTGAGACGCCCCACATGGTAAGCGGAACGATGGCCATCAATAGCAATAACAAGCCAAACAGTGGGGCAGTGGCGCTTTCATAAAAAGGCGGCCCAACTGTGACCTTCTGACCAGTAAGCAATTCCGAGAAGATAGGGAAAAGCACGCCGGTAAGACAGATGAGAAGGAGCGCGGTGAACAGCAGGTTATTGAAAAGAAAAGCCGATTCGCGCGAGAAGACCGAGTGTATCTGGTTCTCCGAACGCAGCGCAGACCAACGGTGAAGCAGTAACCCGAAAGAAATGCTGAACATGAGAATGATAAACACGAAGAACGCTGGGCCGATCGCAGATTGAGAAAAAGCATGCACCGATGAAAGCATTCCAGAGCGGGTGAGAAAAGTACCCAAAATGACCAGGCAAAAAGTGAGAACGATGAGGGCGATGTTCCAATGCTGAAAAAGACGGCGCTTTTCCTGGGTGATGGCTGAATGCAGGTAAGCAGTGCCCGTTAGCCAGGGCATCAGCGCTGAAATTTCCACAGGATCCCAGCCCCAGTACCCTCCCCAACCAAGCACATCATAAGCCCAGCGGCTGCCCAGCACCAGCCCCAGTGAAAGGAAGAGCCACGCCAGCAAAGACCATTTGCGCGTGATTTTGAGCCAGTGGTCATCAGTACGACCGCTTACCAATGCGGCGAAGGCAAAAGCAAAGGGAATCACAAACCCGGTGAAACCGAGGTAAAGCGCCGGCGGGTGAATGATCATGCCAAAATGTCGTAGCAACGGGTTCAGCCCCGCGCCGTCTGTGGGCTTAGCCAATATGGACATCGCCGGTGGGAAGAACGCGCGCTTTATGATCCCGTCAAGGGTGATGAAATAACGCGAAAAAGGGTTTTCAAAAAAGAGTACAAGTATGATAAAGAACAGCAACGTGAAGGAAGTAGCCGCAATGACCCAGGGCAACAGGTCTACCTCGGTTTTCCAGCGGCGCGCCACAACTGAAAAGGTGAATCCTGCGAGCAGCCAGCACCAAAACAGCAACGACCCTTCCTGCCCACCCCAAAGCGCGGCGAGCTTGAGGTAGAGCGGCATGGATAGGTCGGTGGTTTGGTAAACGTAGGAGTATTCGAAACGCCCGCTGGCGAGCAGGTAAAGCAGCGCTAGTATGGAAAGAGACAGCACCGGGAAGGTGATCAGCGCAGCACGCCGTGCAGTTTCAATCAGTGCAGCAGAGCGCGAACGACCTCCACAGAGAGAGGTTATCACCGCCGTCAGTGTAGTTACAAGGGCGATAACCAACCCGCCATACCCGATACCTCCAATCACGGCACCGCCTGTGCAGGCACTTCCGCCTCATAGCGAGAGGGGCATTTAAGCAGTAATTCCTCGGCGTTGAACACCCCATCATCACCCATGGCACCGGTCAATATTGCCTGGGCTTCATTTTTCAACAGGTCAGGCATAACGCCGTTATAGCGCACCTTTAAGCGAGCTGCCTGGGGATCGAGCGAGGCGTTATGCAACACATTGGCCAACCCTCCACCAGCTTCGATTTCGCGATTGTCACCGGGAATGTGCGCGATGGTGAAGGTAAGGTCAAGAGTTTGAGGGTCATATTGGATGGTATCACCCAGCACCACACCCGAAACCCGCACGTTGGCGTTATTCACCCCTTTGCCGGATGCCAGTTCTTCTACCGTGAGGTAATACTGAGCGTTGCCTTTAAGGCTGGTAACCACCAGCAGCACCACCGCCGCCAGGAGCAGCACACCGCCGATGGCGAACTTATTGATCTTGAAGCGAGGGTGAGGTTCAACCGCGCGCGGGCTTTTGTTCAAGTGTTCTCCTAAGGGTTATGTTTGAAAAAACCAAGCCACTGTGAGGGCGGTTTTTATTCGGTGCATTTATTCGCGCTCCGCAGGCGGTTCGGGCGCCTTGTGGAGATCTGGAGACTCGCGATTCATATCTGCCCGATTATCTTTTCTGGGTTCTTCTACCTCTTTTATTAATTCCGCTACTGAGCTGGTCAGAGAGCTTTGGACCCCCCTGGATTGACGGTCTAAGTCTCTGATCGTTTCATCGAGGTTGGCTTCCCTGGCCAGCATTCTGGGAATTTCGTTTATTTCACGCCTGGTCGCCCATACTTCCTGCCAGTATGGTGACCTGGTGATACGGCGAATAAATGCGCCCACTTCCCGGGCGGACTTCACCATATTGCCAGGACCCAGGAGTATCAACGCCAGGACGACAATGAAGATGATCTCAGGCAGGCCAAGGTTGAAGAATTTCATATCACTTTTGTTCTTGCCCCTGTGAAGGGTTGTGAGAGGGCGGGCGTATCATTCCTGCGTTGAGTCGTCTTTTTCTTCCTTTTCTTCACCTTTCAGGCCTTTCCGAAAAGCCCGGATTGCCCCGCCAATCTCGCCGCCAATCTTACTGATCTTGCCAACACCGAACAGCAGCGCGATGATGACCAGGATGATGATGAGTTCAGGTACTCCGAGTTTGGAAAACATATTTCGCTCCTTGTCTTGTGATTATTTTACTATTAGTTGCTTCCTGGTTCGCCGGTTAACCAGCGTCGGCGCCGTCAGCCTGCTGAGATTTTTTGCGGTTACGCCCGGCAGCGACCGCAAACAGGATACTGATCAGATAGAGGGCGCAAAGAGGAATCATCATCAGCCCCATGTTTACCGGATCCGGGGTGGGGGTGATGAACGCAGCCAGAATAGCGATGACAACGATGGCAATGCGCCATTGCCTGGCTAGTTGTTTGGCAGTGATCAACCCAATGCGCGCCAGCAGAAAAACGATAAGCGGCAGTTCAAAAGCCAATCCTACCCAAAAGAGCAGGTTTAAAACAAACCCAAAGTACGTGCTGGGCCGGGGAGCAGTGGCGATGCCCATAAAATTGAGTAAAAAAGGCAGAGCAGTGGGAAGTAAAACGAAGTAGGCAAAAACCACGCCTGCAGCGAAAAAGAGGGTCGCCAGGGGGATCATGAACCATACCCACTTACGTTCGTTTGGTTTCAATCCCGGCAAAACAAATGCGAAGATTTCGTACACCACAATTGGTAGCGCCAGCACCACGCCAGCAAGTAGCGAGATTTTCATAAAGGCGGTCACGTTTTCGGTTACATCGATGGATTTCATCGCCGAGAGCCCGCCAATTGGACCAGCCAGAACCTCTGCCAGTTGGCGGCTGAAGACAAAGCCAATTACAGTGGCCACCGCCAAGGCGATCACGCTGATGAGCAGGCGCTTGCGCAGCTCATTCACATGGCTCAATATGCTCATTCCAGAAGTTTCTTGTTCCATTTATCCAATAACCTTCGTTTAGCTGTTAATTGTAACAGGGCTATAGGGCAGAACAAGGACACTTCCCTGTATTTAGCGTATCAGCGCTAGCCTGTGGAAGTGGATGGTGAATTCGGTGGCACGCCCGTTACAACAGACGAACAGGCTGGTTTTATGGGTTGTCATTATTTTAATGGTTTCGCGTCTTGCAGGCGCGGTGAATTCAGTAGTGGGTGCAACTGGCAATCAAACAGGGTGCGGTCAGGTGAGTGTGTTATTCATCATGATAGCGTTTTTCGCCGGCTTCAACGCGCATCGCCAGGTGATTCTCTGGCGGCGGCAGGGGGCAGGTGGCGTAAGCAGTGTACGCGCAGGGCCAGTTCCACGCTAGGTTGAAATCCAGTATCAGCCGGTTGTGAACTGGCCGCCGGGTGACCAGGTAGCGCCCGCCGGGGTAGGTGGCGTCTTGCCTGGTGAGGTCTGTGAAACTGAAGAGCAGTTCATCCCCCTCTGCTTGGCCCAGCAGCGTGCAATTGACGCCGCTCATTTGAAAGCGGGCACTCCCTGGGATGCTGACCCTCATTTCACTACCAACGGCGGTGTGAACGATCGTCTCTCTGGGCGGGTCAAAAAAGATGAATTCTGCTGAGACTCGCCAGGCGGGGTTGACTGCGAAATAATTCAAGCCATGAAAACTCTTCAGCCGCTGCGAATCACGGTCCCAAACACGTAAAAAATACAGCCTGCCGCGCTGAATGACCCTCATGGCTAGCGAAGCGCATTCCAGCAAGTCAGGATTTTCGTCGTTATCGGTGCGCAGCTGGCGTTCAGCAGCAGGAGCGCCATTAATCGTAAAGTGGCTGCCCACCTCTACCCAGATTTCATCTCCTGTGAGGGTGATCAAAGCTTCGGCGCCCTGGGCAAGTTCCGGGATGTGGATAGTGTAGCCTGAGCCATGACCCAATCTGTTTTCGCCCGTTTGCAACGGGTACAGCCCGACCAGTGAAAACCAGTTCAAGGGGGATTGCAGCAGGTTCTGTTCACGCTTCCGGCGTTCTCTCTGAATCATCTTCTCATACGAGGTGTGTGTTTTCATGGGTAACCGTTCAGGCGTATTATTTTTAGCGTTAACTTTTAGGAGTGATCGAAAAGGAAGCAGCAGGATGGTTAAGTCCTGCTGCTTGTACCGATCACTCGTATTCAATAGGCTTGTGGGGTTCTTCGGGTTCTGTTTACCCCAATTGAATACTGGTTCCGGGTCATTTGATAAAAATCAATAGAACCGGATCGTGGGATGGGTATACTTCACTCAGTCGAGCAGTTCCTTCGGCACGTTGCCGCCGTTGTCCGCGATCTTCTGAAGGACAACTTTGTGCAGCCACATGTTCATTTGGGCTGAATCAGCCATCTTTTCCTCTGGGCAGCCAAGTTCCTTGGCCAGTTCCTTGCGTTCAGCAAGGCTGCTGTCAAGGCCCAAGAGTTTCATCAGGTCTACGATCGACGTCTTCCAATCAAGTTTCTCTGGATTTGCGGCGGCCAGTTTTTCAAGTTTGGCGACCACATCCACCATGGGGACTGCCGCGGGGGCACCCGGCTTGAAAGCATCGAGCTTAAAGCCGGAGCCTGCGGCTCCAACCATCCCTGCCACTGGGCGGGAATCCTTCGCCACTGAGCCGCCTGGTTTAAGCGCGCTGGTCTTCGGGATTTCAGGTTTTACGGCAGGTGCAGCAGCGGCTGCTTTTTCCTCCTTACCCTTGATGCCCAACTTGTCGAGAATTTTAGAGAATACTCCCATTTTTTATTCCTTTCCACTCATTTTAATCAGAACCCAACTAGGGTTAATTATAGACGGTTTTTGCAAGAAAAGTTTATTTTCACCAGCCAGTTTTCTGTGAGTTGGTCAGTACATGATTACGCAACCTTTTTTACTGTAAATTCGGCGCAGAAATACCCTCCGTTTCCTAACAACTCATTGACCTGTCAGCACAAGTATGTTTGTCGAATGGCGTTGTTGATCTATACTAGCGTCAGTTCAGGGATTGCGCATGCCCTTTTTCCGCCATTTCGTCTGCAAAGGTATAATCATTTTGGTGAGTCATTTCCAGTCTCCTTGTTTGGTTTAGTCACCTTAAGGATACTTCTGACTCACCGCTTTTGTTAAGGTTCAGCATTTTACAGAAAATATGTTACATTTACTTTTGGTAGCTGACTTTTTTGTACAACAACATATCGCAAATTGGTTTGAAAAGGAGATGGTAAATATGCCCAATGGTGGTTCTGATTGTTGCGGCACTTGCTGGTTCAATAAAAAAAACAAGGGCGATGCAGGCTACGATCACGCGTATTCCTCCGAAGCGGATTACTGCACGATTCGTGGGTTATTGATCGAAGATCCGTTCTACACCTACTGTGCCAACCACCCTCATCGACGGCCAGAACGAGACCCTATGCCGATCGGTCCCGTTTTTATGGGAATGGAGCGAAGGCTTTGGAGACAATCGCCTGATAATGAAGACATCCGCCTACATCTTCTATCTCTACTCGAAAAGATGGAAGAGAAACCGCGCTCAGAGTATCCAATTGGTTTCTTTTTAGACGAAGTGGTTGTCTGGCAACTAGGAGAATTCAAGGAGTCGCGAGCAGTTGGAGCATTAAGACGAATCGCATCATTCAACCCGTTTTCAACAGAGGTTGGCCCGTTTGGCCGAACGCGTCTAAGTCTCGTCAACCTCGCAAAGGAGGTTCTGGAGAAGATCGAGCTTGGTTCAGCCTAACATTGGCATTCAGTGGACTGTTCTTCGGATCATTAAAACCTAAGCGGTTGGTTCAATGTGTTATCGCTCGAATTTTCGCTACCCCGGTTTGAGTGACAAGCACCTTGGGAACTAATGATGGAAACAGGATAGATAAATCTGCTGACACAGAGACCCGTACCGTGTTGTCTCGCCCGCTCACCTGAACCCCTGTAACAAAGACATGCACCCCTTTTGCGGATAAGCTGGCTGTATTTTAAGTCACATAAGCCTGAGCGTTCCTCCAGGTTCTTGAAGTGGGAACAAGACTTCCGGTATCTTGAAAAACTTGCTGATTGATCTCAGCGGAAGCGGCAACTGCTGCAGCATCTGCTGCCTTTGCCACTTCTAAAATGGCATAAAAATACCGTCCGAGTGCCATAGCCAATGCCAGGGCAGGAATCATCACCAACCCAATGAATATCGCCCAGAAAGTCATTGAATAGGCACACTGATCTCGCCACAGCATAATCCCAGCCTTCTTACCTGTTTGCCTTTCCGCTGAAGCATCTCCGCGCTACACCTGCACTTGCCGCAGGTGCAAGTGTTCAGACAACCAACAACCTGGAACGAATCAATAATGAGATCTGTGGGTGCATCAGGGTATTGGGTGTCTTTCCGAATGAGAGTTCCTGCCTGAGATTGATTTCAGTCCTCCTGATGGAGATCTCAGAAGAATAGCAGATCGGTAAACGTTTTTGCTATGGTAAGTCATTCGATTGTTAAAGAATATTGGATTTTCGTGACCTAATTTTATAAAAAGGGTTGCGTAATCTAATCCATCCTGTGTATTCTCCCGGAATTTCATTGCAACGCTACCGCGGTTCAAGCGTATACTCATGGTGTAGATGATAAAATCGTCTCGAAAATCACAGTAACAAGGAGAAGAAAAGATGGGAGAGGTAGGCAAGAAAGACAAGGGCAAAAAAGAACAAAAGAAAAAACCGAAGTTGAATATCAAGGAAAAGAGAAAACAGAAACAGGAGAAAAAGAGCGGTACCGCTGCATGAACTTAAGCGCAGCGCTGGCTTCTAACCTGCTTTGCGAAAAACTCAATCACCTGGTAATTCCGGTCATCCTGATGGCTGGAGTAGTATTCTGTTGCCTGAAAATCCTGCACGATTCTTGAATCAGTCTCCATCCATTTTTCACCCAGTTACCTCACCTGCTTATGATAAAGACCCATATCCGTAACGCCATCCTGCTGACCCCTCAGCAACGAATGGAACATACCATTCTCACTCTGAGCGGAGGGGTTATCGAAAAACTGACCCCGGAGGAGGAGTTCTCATTTGAGCCCGGGAACACGCTCGACGCGAAGGGCTGTTATGTCGCGCCGGGGTTCATTGACTTACATTTTCATGGCGCCATGGGGGTTGACACGATGGACGCCGTAGCTGCGGCCATGGTGACCGCATCAACGTATTGCTCTCAACACGGGGTAACCACTTTTTACCCCACCACCTGGAGCGCCAGCCAGGCGGAAATTACACGTGTGATTGACTGTGTGAAGGAGTGCGCCAGGCACTTACCCGGCGCGCGTGTTGGCGGGGTTCACCTGGAAGGCCCTTACATCAACCCGCGCAGGCGAGGAGCGCAGTCACTCTCTTTTATCCGTAAACCAGACGCGCGTGAGTACCTGCCCTGGCTGGAATCAGGTATGGTCAGCATTCTCACCTGCGCCCCAGAAGTGGAAGGTGGCGCAGCGTTGATTCGAGATGCGGTACGGTTGGGGACGCGTGTGGCCATCGGGCATTCCAGCGCCAGCTACGAGCAGGTGAAAGCCGCCGCGGACCTCGGCGCGACGCAGGCAACTCACCTGTTCAACGGTATGGATGGATTGCATCACCGCCACCCAGGCACAGCCGGAGGTATTCTGGATGATGACCGTTTGCTGGCGCAGGTGATTTGTGATGGCGTTCATCTTCACCCCGCGGTAGTGAGGCTTATTCTCAAAGCCAAATCACCTTCCCGCATCGCTTTGATCACGGATTCCACCAGGGGAGCAGGGAGCGCTGATGCAAAGTACGAGGATAACGGGCAGTTCATCCAGGTGAAAGATGGGGTCGCCCGTGATGCTGAGGGTCGCCTGTCTGGCAGTACAATCTCCATGGACCTGGCGCTGCGCAACCTGATCGCCTTCACGGGCTGTGATTTGCAGGAGGCGTTGGTGATGGTTACCAGCGCCCCGGCGAAAGAGATGGGCTTGGGCGCGAAAAAAGGAAGGTTAGCGCCGGGTTACGACGCGGACCTGGTTTTCTTGCAGAAAGACTTGAAGGTTGCCGCGACGATGGTCTCGGGCGCGTTCGTTTATCAGTGCTGAACAACAGTCAACACACCCGCAAGATCAGCGGCGGGAAGACATGCTCATCCCGGGAGGGCTGTCACCTCCCGGGGTTTATTTTATGCCTGCTATTCGATCTCCGATAGTTTGACCGGTCGGTTTTCCAACATCGATCGGGTGGCTGCCATAGCAATGACCACCGGTTTGCGCCCGTCGAACACGTTCACCGGGGTCGGAGTGCCTTCGCGGATGGCGTTTATAAAATCGCGCATTTCCGCCACGAACGATTCCATATAGCGCTCCAGGAAGAAATAGAGCGGTTTTTCTGAAACCACACCATCCGCATTGCTGTACACGCTGGAGTTGGGGGTATTGTTGGCAGTAGCGGCCATGCCGCCAGAACCAAAAACTTCCGCGCGCTGGTCGTAACCATAAACCGCTTTGCGGCTGTTATCAATCGTGCCGATGGCGCCGTTGGCAAACTTGAGCGTGATAACAGCGGTATCGATATCACCCGCCGCGC
>Ga0255340_1004490_pt1 | contig 13521 bp, 12 predicted proteins | sample wastewater_treat_7_FD_192417 | JGI IMG/M metagenome (GOLD analysis project Ga0255340, IMG submission 192417) | Wastewater microbial communities from Lulu Island WWTP, Vancouver, Canada - plant10 | ecosystem: Engineered > WWTP > Wastewater > Unclassified | place: Canada: Vancouver, British... | reverse complement strand
TGGTTGGGAAAAGTTGGAAATCTCACCACGCACCCACAGGTCTTGCAGCACTTCGTCTGTCTCCAGAAGCTCACGCAGGTAGGCATTGAGCGCGGTGACGGTAAATACGATTGGCTGGAAAAAATCGAAGCGCTCCATGCGCTAAAGCATACGCGAATTAAAGGGCATTGTCAACGGAGAGCCGGAATATGGTTCCTGTTTCAAACCCTCATAGAATAGATAAATGCAAAAAATGCGAGTTCCTCGTGTTCTTGAATGGTCTCTATGGGCAGGCTCCGCACAAGTTCTTTCGTGGTCTCCTGACCATGAAAGACATATGACTTTTAGGTCTCTGGGAGGGAGACCTGCGGTCAACTTCCTCGCTCGGTACCCTACGGGCAGGCTGCGCACTCAGGAGGCCGGCAAGAACAGAGAAAGAAGGAGCCTGGCGGTTAATTTCGCTTGCTGGCGAGGACACCAGCGAAAGCAGAGGAGACTGGCGAGAACAGAAGGTCTTATTACCGTATCGTGAAGTACGCGATGAGCAAAACGCAAGCCTCTGATACAATAAAAGCGATATTTTGCCCTCGTTGATGATCACCTATGAAACGCGCCTCGTTTTTACCCCAGCTTTATGCCTTGCTTTTCGGATTGCTATTGTTTCTAAGCGGTTGCGCAAGCCAGCGTATAGAGCCTTCACCTTCACTGGAAGTGAGCGTGCAAGCGCCAACTGCTATTCTTGAACAAGGGCGCAGTTTTAATGTGCATGTTCAACTGAAAAACATAAGCCAAGGTGATGCCCATCTTACTGAAATTCGGCTGCCAGCCAGTCTGCTCAAAGCTTTTATCTATGAGGGCAGCCTGCCAGTAATTACGCTTATAAAAGCGGCAGATGGAAGTGGAATGCTGCAGCCAGAGGTGACGCTTGAGCCAGACAGCAGTGTGGAGTTTGCATTCCGTTTTACGGCGTTGGACCCAGGCAATTATTCAGAAGAAGGCTATGCTGTTGTGGATGGGCACAAGTTCCCCTTTACCCTGCAAGCCCGTGTACGCGGTACGAATCCTGCTGGTTGGAGACCAGGCATCTCCCTCCGCCCGCAAGTGCTGCTTAATGCCCAAACCGCTGCCCAGGCAATTGTTCAAATTAATGCAATCACCGAAGTGAACGGAGAAGAACAAATTGGCTGGCAGTCAACCGGTGCGCTCATTAGTCCGGACGGCTTAATCCTCACGAGTGCGCGGGCAGTACTAGGCAACCGCTTTTACCCGGTGAACGACTTGATCGTGGCGCTGACGGTTACACCTGATATGCCACCGGTGGAGAAGTACTGCGCAAGTATTGTGCAAGTGGATGAGATGCTCGATGTGGCTGTAGTCAAGCTGAGAACGGATCTTTCTGGCACGCCCTTAGATTACAGCAGCTTGCAGCTGCCGGCACTGCCTGTGGCAAGCACAGTCTCCGCGTATTTCCCCGGGGAGCCGCTTGCCGTCTGGGGTGTTCCGACGAGCGACGGTGAGCCCCTCAGACGATTAGATGGACTTGTGGTTGGGGTACTCAACGAAGCGCAAGCAGGCGATCAGGCGCGAATCCTGACTTCGTTTGAAGCAGAAGGAGATTACTTCGGCTGGATTGCCACGAACAGCATCGGGGAGCTTGTCGGTATTGCGCGTCCGCCGAGCGTAAGTGCTAACCTAACTTGCCAGGCACTATTGGATAGCAACCGCGATGGCATCGTCGATGACCAAGATGCTTGTATGCCTGCAGGCGGCAGCATAAGCGATTTGCTGCCAGCGGAAGCATTTGCAGATTTACTTGCAGCAGCTTATCGAGGGGAGATTGGTTTTCGGCGCAGCCAGGCAAGCAGTACCCCCTATAGCCCTGCTGGAGAGATAATTTATCAAGATGATTTCTCTCATTCAACCTCAAGATGGCATATTTCTCAGGAAAATCCGGGTTCTGTGCAAATTAAAGATGAACAGCTGGTTTTACAGATTAGCTGGTCGTATAACTTATCCTGGGCGACGGTTGATTATGCTTATGAAGGAATGAGCATCAACACCAAGGCACATGTGTTAGCAGGCAGCGGGGATGGCGACTTCGGGTTAGTTTGCGGAGTTTTGGATGAGCAGCACTTCACCGTGCTGGAAGTGAGCGAGGATGGCTATTTTTCCATTTGGAAACGCGACGGCAGCCAGACGCATACCCTGGTTGATTGGACTTATGCAGAGGTGATTGCAGCTGGCGGGACGCTACAACTTTCAGCGGAGTGCAGCTCAGAGAGCCTAAAGCTTGCGGTCAATAACAGTTTACTGGCAGAAGTAGTAGATCCGCAATTTACCCCGGGAGCTGTGGGGGTAATCGGCGGGACGCTCTCGGGTTCAAACCTGAGCGTCGGGTTTGATGATATAGAAATTCGAATACAATAGAGGTGCATAAATGAACATGGAAGAGTTGACAATTTATCATTTGGTCAAAAGCGAGGACTTAAATCATCATGGGACGCTCTTTGCCGGCAGGGGAGCAGAGTGGCTGGTTGAGGCTGGTTTTATTGCCGCTGCCAACCTGTTGCCACCGCAGTTCATCCTCTGCCTTAAAATCCATGGTATGGAGTTTACTCGTCCAGTGCACTCCGGTGAGACGGTATGTATGAGCTCAACAGTGGTGTTTACCGGGCGCAGCCGCCTGATCAGTTATGTGCGCGCTGATGTAAAAGGGGAACAAGCAGTCGATGGCTTTATTACCTTTGTGTATGTTGATGAAGCTGGAAAATCCCGACCTCATGGCATCGTCATTGAAGCGCATAGCCCTGAAGAAATCGCTCTGCAAGAGCGGGCTAAGGCGCTTTAACATACACAAAGATTTAGTTGAGATTAATTGGATTGTGTGTATTGAGGTCCACTTTGAGGTTAGGCATGACGAGGCCAAAGCGTATGTTTTCTTCCTGGAAGCGCTGAACGAGAGCTAAGTTGAGGGCATGCTGACCTTGCGCAAAATCCATATAATTCCCAGATTTAACGAAATAAACCACTTCGAATTGCAGCGCGCTATCTCCAAAATTTTTCAGGTGTGCCCGCCCAAAGCGTAATTGATCAATTTGGGAGATTACCTCTTGTAAAATTTCCGGGATGCGCTGAAGTTTCTCCACAGGGGTGCCATAATCCACCGAAAGAGTGAAGCTCACGCGGCGCTCTTCCATCTTTTGGAAGTTTTGTACACGGCTGGAAAGCAGGTCGTTATTGGAAATAATGAGTTCTTCGCCGTTGATGCTCTTGAGGCGCGTGGAGCGAATGCCGATGTGTTCGACGGTTCCAGAAAATTCTCCCACTTGGATGCTATCCCCGATAGTAAAGGGTTTATCCAAGTTGATGGTCAAGCTGGAAAGCAAATCTTTAATCACATTTTGCGCTGCCAAACCAATTGCGATTCCGCCCAAGCCGAGGCCGGCAATAATGTTAGAAAGGTTAAAGTTAGGGATATTATCAAGAACGATGAGAGCAACGATGACCCAGATAGCCACCTTAAAGAAACCACCCAGGGTTGTTAGAGATGCGCGCCGAGGGAGCTCGCCCTCCGGAACAGCGCTGATTTGGGCATTAACCCAATGATCAACCAAGGATGTGAGCCATTGACCAACTTGTAAACCAGCTGCAGCCAAATAGATGACCCTCAATACTTGATGAGCCTGATCAGGCAGGGTCAGAAAGGCAGTCAGGCTGGCAAGGGCGATGATGATAATCGTAACCTGGCTAAAGGAGTGGGTAATCTGGTAAAGTAAACCTTTTTCTTTGTGCGTACGGATAGTCAACTTGAGGATGAAATGACGCAAGAGCGTGAGGATTAGCCAAACGAGGGCGGCGGTTATCAATCCCTTTAGCCAGGATGAGAGGGGGTTCGAGAGGAATAAGGTATCAAGCGTCATAGTATTGTTCCTTTGGCGAGTTCGGGATTATTGTAACACTACCAAGTGTTCGCAAAAGCTTAAAAAGCCGGCGAGAGCCGGCTTTTTAATAGGCATAGTACGCGTTATTAGAGACCTAGGCTTAGGTAGCGCTCGACGCGGCTGCCAAGGACGTCCAGAGAGGACTGCCAGAAGGCTTGGTCGCGGATGTTAATGCCAAAGCGGGCAGCTAAATCTGCTGGTTTTGCTTCGCCGGTGCTGGTAAGCAGCTGCATATACTCTGGTACAAACGCTGCGCCACGCTGCGCATAGATAGCGTAGAGCCCGGTAGCAAAGAGCAAACCGAAGGTATAGGGGTAGTTATAGAAGGTAAATTGCGGGCTGTAATAATGCGGCTTCCAGGTCCACATATATTTATGCAGCACGTTTGGGTCCAGCCCGTCGCCATAGGCTTCACGTTGAGCCCAAAGCATAACTTCTGAGATTTCATCCGCAGCCAGGGTGGATTTTGCCCGTCGGGCAAAGACTTCTTTTTCGAAGAGAAAACGCGAATAAATATCCACAACAACCTCAGCTGAGCCGGAAAGGTTGGTTTCTAAGATGGCAAGCTCTTCCTGGGGATCAGAAATCGTTTTATGGATGGCATTGAATACAATGGTCTCGCACATAATCGAAGCAGTTTCTGCTAAGGTCATCGGTGTGCGCGTTTGCAAGGGAGTTTTGCCGGCTTTGTAGGCACAATAGTTGTGAAAACCGTGCCCCAGCTCATGTGCCAGCGTAAACACTTGGTCCAGAGAGCCGTCGAAATTGCACAGTACGCGGCTCTCCTTGACAGCGGGGACGCTGTCGCAGAAAGCGCCGCCACGTTTGCCCGGGCGCTGTTCTGCATCGATCCAGTTTTTGTCGAAAGCTGTGTGAGCGAAATTTGCCAGATCTGGGGAGAAGCTGCCAAAATGGGTTAGGATCAATTCGCGTGCCTCATCGAAGCTGTAAGTTTGGGTGCTCTTTCCGAGTGGGGCAAGGAGGCTCCACCAGGGTAGCTGCGGCATACCTAAGTAGTTTGCCTTACCTTGAAAGTAGCGCCGGAAGGTGGGGAGCGAGGCGCGTACGGCAGAGAACATCGCTTCCAAAGTCTCTTCGTCGATGCGGGAAAGATCGAGCGAGGCATGCAGGCTGTTGCGCCTGCCGCGCTTTTTATCCAGCGTGATGCTTTCGCCTTTGACGCCATTAAGGCACGCAGCCAGAGGCTCCTTGAGCTCTTCCCAAACGACCATTTCGGTTTGGTGGGCGCGTTCGCGCACCTCAGCAGAAGGGTGGGTGCGCAGGTTGATCAGCGCGGGCATGGGCAGCTGCTGCACCTTGCCTTCCAACTCGAATTCAGCAGTTTTTTGGGAAGTAAGCACACCTTGCAGCTGACCCCATGCGGTCCCGCCTGAGAGGGTCAGTTCGTTAGCCAACATTTCCTCAGCTTCAGACATTAAATAGCGGGATTGCTCCGCTTCTTCCAGTAAGAAGAATGCGTGTTGGTTAGCGCTGCCGGGGTGCTGCAATGCTGCTGGCAAAGCTTCCTGCACCTCGCCTAACCACTTGCGCAGCTGCACAAGGAGGTTTTCCAAGGGAACCACGTCGATTTGAAAGCGAGAAAGCATCTGTTCGGCTTGCTTATCAAATGAATTTGTACTGATGTTTAGATATAAGTATGCACCGATCGTGTAAGCCTTTTCGAGCAATGAGTTGAGTTCATCCACAAGCTTGTTTAAGCGTTGGGCGAGTACTTCGCTCGAAGGTAACTCTTTAACCGCCAGTGGAGCAAGCTCGTGCTGATAAAACTCAGCTAACTGCTGCGTTTGGGTAATGACTGCTTGCATATCCGCTTGGAGTTTAGGGTCATCCAAAGATGCGTAAATATTGCTCAGGTCCCAACGGGGAGGAGTCTGTGACATAAAGGTCTCCTTTATTTTTTTATTATTGACAAGGATTATACCCATAGGATGTATGGAAGTGGAAAATTTGGGCAAAAGTTGTCAATTAAACAACAAAGCCCTGGTGAAAACAAGGCTTTGTTTGAGAATATGAAGGTTAGCTCCTACGCCCAACACCACGCGCCAGCGTTGCAAAGTACATGAGCTGCAAGAGGGAAGTAGCTAAACCAGCCACGTAAGTGAGCGCGGCGGCATTTAGAACACTCGCCACTCCCTTTTTCTCTTCTTCATTCACGACTAAACCGTTTTCTGCCAGCATTTGCTTGGCACGTTTCGAAGCATTCAATTCGACCGGCAAGGTAACCAAAGAAAAGACTAAGCCGGCCGAGAAGAGGATTACGCCTAACTGTGCTAAACCGCCAAGCTGAAGCATCAGCCCGATAAGCAGCATGATCCAGCCAAAGGTTGAGCCGATATTGACTAAGGGGACGAGCGCGCTACGTAAGCGTAAGGGACCGTATCCATCGCGTTCCTGTTGGGCGTGACCTAATTCATGCGCTGCAATTGCCATTGCGGCTACGGAAGGCTGGTCAGCCACTCCTTCCGAAAGGGCTAAGGTGTGGTTACGTGGATCGTAATGGTCACTGAGCGTGCCGCGCGTGCGCTTGAGGCGAATATCGTTCATCCCTAAGCGCGAGATCAGCTGCTCAGCTGTATCTGTCCCCGTAAGGTTGTGGTAATTCCGTACTTTACTCCATTTGCTATAAGCGGAATTTACATATAGCTGCGCAACCACAGAGAGGATTAGCGCAGGTAACATATAGATGAAATAGTAATACATTGAAACTCCTTATGTTGTTATTGTTCTAAGAGCAGCTGAATGGCTGCTTCCAACTGTGTATCGTGCCACTCAATTGATTCGATGTCTGTATCTGAAGGCACTTGAACGTAGTTATCGCTCATTTCGACCACGACATCCGGCGTCAAGCCAACATTGTTGATTTGCTTTCCGTTGGGGGTGAGCCAGCGTGCAATCGTAATGCGCACACCGCTATCCTCGGAGGAGAGCGGTATCCAGTTTTGCACCGAGCCTTTACCGTAGGTCTGCGTGCCAACCAATTTACCCCTTCCGTGGTCCTGAATGGCGCCGGCAACAATCTCAGACGCGGATGCGGTGCCCTCGTTCACCAGCACGACTAAGGGAATTTCGGTAGCGCGTCCACCACGTTTGGCATTGTAAACTTCGCGGGTGCCATCACCATATTCTTCATACATAATAACACCCTTAGGGATAAACTCCGAAGCGACTTCAATAGCAGTAGAGAGGTAACCACCGCCATTATTGCGCAGGTCGAGGATCAAGCCTTTGGGATTTTGCGCCATGAGCTCATCCAGAGCTTCGCGAAGCTGTTCGGTGGCTTGGTCATTGAAGGTAGTAAGCGCGATATAGGCAATATCGTTTTCAAGCATTTGGTAATCTACCACGGGGACGCTAATCTTAGCCCGCACTATGGTGAACTCCAACGTCTCATCGCCCCGGCGGATGGTTAAGGTAACCGGCTCGCCGGCTGGGCCTAAAATCTTCTGCAGCACCAAATCGCCAGGCACGCCTGTTTGATCTTCTCCATCCACAGCGATGACCACATCGTTGGCTTTCAAGCCGGCTGCTTCGGCAGGTGAGCCTTTCATCGGTGCAATGATCGTTAAGTAATCGCCAGTGGTATCCACCCACGCGCCAATGCCTTCGTATTCGCCTTCCATGCTGGCGTTGGCTTGTTTGAACTCTGTTGGATCCATGTACGAGGTATGTTTATCGCCCGTTGCGGCGAGCATACCGCGAATAGCACCGCGCATCAAAGCGACATCATCCAGAGGCTGGTCGACGAAATTTTCGTGTAAGAGTTGCCAGCTTTCCCAGAAGGGCGCAAAGAGTGTTTTTAGCTCTTCGGGCGTGCTAGCGCTGGCGTAACTCGTGCAGACATCGGTGACCACCTCGGTGGGTTGCGTTGTTGGCGTTTGACCTTGAAAAGCAGATTGCACCATGCCGGTGGGAAGTTGGTTTCCAACGACGATGCCACCCGCAAATAATCCCGCGGCTACAACGATAGCCAAGATAATGAATAAAATTGTTCTCAGGACTTTATTATGTTGCATAATTGCTCCCGTTTATATTTTCAGGATATAAGTTTACCTTAAGCGAATTAACTTTTTATTTAATTTGAGATCGCTGTAGAATTCCACAGGAATTTCTAAGAATACTTACTACGTTGTAAATAGAAATTCGCTGATTTATCCTAAGTCTATCCTGGGGAGGTCTGCCAAGCGGGGAAGTGTGCGGTACCCATTTTGAGGCAGTGGAGAAATAAGCACGGTTTTGAAGCCTAAATTGGCTGCGACGTCTAAGTTCTCTTTACGGTCATCCACCATTAAGACTTCTTCTGGTGCAAGGCTGCCAGCCAGTTGAAGAGCAATCCGGTAGGCGGATGGGTCTGGCTTGCAATAAGGCTGCACATCGCGGATATCGATGATACCGCTAAAGCACTCCGCCACTTGAATTGCGGAAAGGACGTTTTGGGCATGCTCGCGGGTTGCGTTAGTAAAGATCCATTTGGGCTGATTGAATCGTGCTAAGGCTTCTTTAAGCTCTGGGTCAGGTTCCAGCAGGTTATGGAGGTCAAGGTCATGAACGTAAGCTAAGTAATCTTCGCTGTCGATGCCGTATTCTAACTGCAAGCCGCGTAAGGTGGTGCCATACTTGTGGAAGAGGCGCTCACGTAAGGCTGGGGCTTCTGCTAATGGGATGCCCAGGACTTCATTCATGTAAATGACCATGCGCTCGGCAGCCAGAGGCCAAACGCCAGAAGAGGCTGGATAGACGGTATCATCCAGGTCGATGAAAAAGGCGCGGATGGATTGAGATGTCATGTGGAGCGCTCCACCCAGCGGCTGAGGTTTTGGGGCGGCTGGTAAGTTTGCATCAGATTTAATAGCTCATCGGCATCTTCAGCGCAGAGGAACAAATCGCGATGTTCAAGGTAAATAAAATGCTCATGAATGCCATGGTCAATTAATCCTAGAAGGGGGTCAAAATAATGCTGCAGATTGAGTAAGCCGATGGGCTTGTGGTGCACACCTAACTGTGCTAAGGTGAGGGCTTCGAAGAGCTCATCGAAGGTGCCAAAGCCGCCCGGCAGGCAGATGAAGCCATCGGCGAGGGAAAGCATGCGGGCTTTGCGCTGGGCTAAGTCTGGGAAGACTTCTAAACGCGTCAAGCCGGCATGCGCAAGCGTTGGAGTATTCAGCCCGTCGTTGATGACCCCGATGACCTCACCGTTACAAGCTAAGGCTCCATCTGCTACAGCGCCCATTAAGCCGGTTTTGCCGGCTCCGTACACGAGCGTAATGCCGCGCATGGCTAGGATTGCGCCCAATTGCCAGGCTGCCTGCATGTAAGGCTCCGCGAGAGAATCAGCAGAGCCGGAAAATACGGTGATAACTCGCAGTGATGTGGTATCGCCAGAATTCATAGGGCTATTATACCTTGCGAGCCTCTTGACTAACTCCATGGGCGTTTCTTAGCGAAGAACTTATATACATCGGGGCGTTGTAAAAAACTGTTTACACACGCCGCATGTTTTTGATCTCGCGGAACTTGTCCTTCTCTGCGCTGGTCAGATTCTGCGGGATATGGATCTCCACGGTGGCGTAAAGGTCCCCCCTTTTTTGTGGATCCTTGAGATTTGGCATCCCCAAGCCCTTTAAGCGGAAGACCTTGCCTGTATCGGTACCTTCTGGGATAGTTAGACGCACCGGTTTCCCTAAAGTGGGCACGCTCACCTCGCCGCCAAGGATGGCGGTGTAGACGTCAACGGGAACGCGCACGTACAGGTCATCACCCTTGCGTGTGAAGGTTGGATGCGGCAACACTTTGATGCGCAGGTACAAGTCTGCTCCGTCGGCTTGACCGCTGAGGCGCACGCGCGAACCGGTATCCACGCCGGGTGGAATTTTGGCTTCGATGCGCCTGCCGCCTTCAAATTGGAGCAAGCGCGTGGTGCCGTTGTAGGCTTCCTCTAATGTGATTTCAACCTCATGCTGCACGTCTTGGGAACGGGTAGGGCGCTGCGTGCGGCGGGAACTAGTGCGTGTGGTGCGCTGCCGAGGTTGCCCGCTGAAGCCAGCTCCGCCCATGCCACTGCCGAAAAGGGTCTCGAAGAAATCAGAGAAACCTCCTAATCCTCCCATGCCGCCCAAACCGCCGAACATTTCTTCGAACTCCTCTGGTGACACGGTGCGGTAACTCGTGCCGCTGCCAGGTTGATATTGCCAGTCGCCCCAATTGAAGTCTTCCGGCCTGCCGCCGGCGGATTGGTATTGCTGCCATTGGGAGCCAAATTGATCATACTTACGGCGTTTTTCGGGGTCAGAGAGCACCTGATAGGCTTCGTTGATCTCCTTAAACATCTCTTCAGCCTTAGGGTTATCCGGATTTTTATCCGGATGATATTGCAGGGCTAACTTGCGGAAAGCCGATTTGATTTCCGCATCGGTAGCATTTTTATTAACACCTAATATTTTGTAGTAATCCTTATATTCCATAATAACAACACTTCATTATTGATATTTAAACTGCTTAATCGTATTAGATAAATATTTAAATTGTGTAAATAAGAGCAGCTTTTTTTTGGGTTAGGCAAAGGTTTCCTCTTGGGGTAGCGCATAGATGCCGCGAGCATGATGAGGAAGTAATTTGGCAATGTGGCTCATGATCTCCCAGCCGGCAGCTTTGACCTCTTCTCGCAGAGGAACTTTGCTCAGAGAACCTTCGGCTAAGGGACCAAAGGGCTTGCCAATGCGGCTGACAACGCGTGCGCGGCGCTTTTTCTTGCGCAAGGTACCGAAAAGATCCCAATTATCCTCACTATAGGTGCCAATGGGCAAAATAGGAGCGCCAGAACGCAAAGCTAAATATGCAGCACCTGGCAATGGCTTGCCTAAGGGTGCTGGGTGCACATGCCCTTCAGGGAAGATACCTAAAACACCGCCTTGGGATAGTATGGCTTCGGCGGCGCGCATAGATTCCAGATTCGGTGAACCTTGCAAGATTTTTAGCGTGCCCCACAGGCTTGGCAAAAAGCGCATCGCAGGCGGTGCGTTGGGCATTTCCAAATCATTAATAAATTCTAGGAAGTAGTTTGTAGTGCGGATAGGACCTATGCTATCTAAAAAATGAAAATGGTTACTGACGATCAAAAGTGGTCCTTCTTTGGGGAGGTTCTCTTTACCCTCGATGTGATATTCTGTGAGCGCTGCGGAAGCTACTGAGAGCAGCCCTTGTAACGTTCTCCGGATCAGGCGCCGGCGGGGGTAAGGATATTTTTGAATATATGCATCGGTGAGATCTTTGCGGCTCATTGCGTGATAATTGCTCCTCTAAATTTAAATTATACCGCCAGATGGTGCTGAAATAAGCTTAAAGGGTTACATAAAAAAGAGGGTATCTTTGCTTAAACTGTGCGCTGTTTCATTTTGCCCAGTTATAATGTGGGCAGTAATGCCTCTTGTGCCCCTAGCGAAGGAAAGAAGGTGAAATTATGAACCAGCCTAGTGCGGAAATACCTAAAACAACCGATCGTAAATGGCTGCGGAACTACCTGCCCATGTGGATCGGGCAGGCAGTTTCGCTCCTGGGCAGCGGGCTGGTGCAATTTGCCTTAGTGTGGTACCTGACGGATCAAACCGGCTCTGCTACTGTGCTGGCAATGGCGACCTTGGTGGCTTTGCTTCCGCAAGTTTTCCTAGGTCCGTTTTCAGGCGCAGTGGTGGACCGGTTAAACCGTAAAGCAGTGATGATCGTCTCGGATTCGCTTGTTGCTTTGACCACACTTGCGTTGATGGCCTCTTTTATGATGGGCAGCATTCAGGTGTGGCATATTTACTTAGCCATGTTCTTGCGCTCTCTCTTTGGCACTTTTCAGATGCCAGCGATGAGCGCTTCCACCACGTTGATGGTACCACCTGAGCAATATTCCCGTTTGGGTGGTGTAAATCAGGCGCTATATGGTGTCATCAATATCGTTAGCCCGCCTTTAGGAGCAGCACTGCTAGCAGCCTTCGAGATTGATGCAGTCCTGATGGTGGATATCGTGACGGCAATGTTGGCAATTGGCTTGCTCGCTTTGTTGGTGAAAGTACCACAGCCCAAACGGGTGGATGCCAACCAGGCAGTGACTCCTAAGCAAGTATTGCTTGACGTGCGCTTCGGGTTGAAATACTCCTTCACTTGGAAAGGATTATTCGCACTGCTAATCATGGCTGCCCTGGCTAATATGGTAATTCAGCCAGCTTTTACGCTTTTGCCTCTGCATATCAAACTGCATTTTGGAAGGGGCGTGGAAGATGTAGCTCTCATGGAATCAGCCTTTGGGATTGGGGTTGTAATTGGAGGAGTACTCTTAGGCGTATGGGGGGGCTTCAAACGCAAAATGGCAACCATTCTCATGGGTTGGTTAGGGATGGGTGCGCTTTCTTTAGCGATTGGTGTACTTCCCGCAGGCGGATTTATGATTGCAGTCTTCATGATGGGTCTCTTTGGTTTGATGAATGCTATCACCAATGGACCTTTGGGGGCACTTATGCAAGCCAAAGTTCCGCCCGAAATGCAGGGAAGAGTCTTTGCTGTGATGAATAGTCTCTCCACTGGAACCATGCCTTTAGGAATGCTGATGGCAGGACCGTTGGCGGAAGCTTTGGGGACATCGGCATGGTTTGTCATTGCTGGAGTGACGCTGCTTGTCACTGGCATGATCGCTTACGTCATGAAGGAGGTCTACACGCTGGATGATCAACTACCCGGCGGGGCGTTAGAGCCGGCTGAAAGCGCAGCTCCAGCAGCAGACTAAATAACCTCATTCTAAAAATTTAGCTAAATCCATAGTAGAAGGCAGGATGGCTTGCGTGCCGGCGGCAATCAACTCCTTCTTTGTGCCGAAACCGCAAAGCACTGAAAGTGATTGTGCCCCAGCTGCCCGTGCGGCACGAATATCCACAACGGTATCACCAATCATCAAGCAGCTTTGGATAGGTACGCTTAGGGCATGCGCAGCGTAAAGCAGCGGATCAGGGAAGGGCTTAGTGTGTGGACAAGTCTGGGATGTGACCACCACAGCAAAGTATGGTGCCAATGCATTGCGTTCTAAGAATGTGTGAGTGGTCAGGGCATTGCGCGCCGAAACCACCGCCATAGGATAGCGTATGGTAAGGGTTTGCATCATCTGCGGGACGCCGGGTATCACGGGGTATGGTGCATGAGAAGCTCGGCGCTGTGCGCGTTGATCTAATACCTTGGCAATGAGGTTATCCATGTGGAGCCGATCAGCTAGTTCGAGCAAAGCGTTGCCTGGAGATTCAAGCCGCATTACAAGGCGGCGGCTGAAAGTGATCGCCTGCGGTTCTGGGATCAGGAAGTGCAGTGGTTTGAGTAGATTGACTAGGCGTTGCACCATTTGATCATCACTATCGGCTAAGGTGCCATCGACATCAAAAAGAAGTGCTTTTACGCGCGAGCGGTCGATTGTTGGTGCTGGGGTGGATGATCTGGGAGTCATGGTAAAAAGTTTAGGGCAGAATCGGATGCACTAACAGGGTTTTGCTTGCCCATACGCAGGAGAGGATTTTGCAACTCCTAGTAAAGAGTGCTCAGCAGTTTGTTTAGAGTCTCT
>Ga0255340_1004483_pt1 | contig 13537 bp, 13 predicted proteins | sample wastewater_treat_7_FD_192417 | JGI IMG/M metagenome (GOLD analysis project Ga0255340, IMG submission 192417) | Wastewater microbial communities from Lulu Island WWTP, Vancouver, Canada - plant10 | ecosystem: Engineered > WWTP > Wastewater > Unclassified | place: Canada: Vancouver, British... | reverse complement strand
AATATATAAATTAACTTTCTCACTTCGTTGCGAAAGTTAGAAAAAAGAAAATAAAAAATTTGAAATTTTTTTATTTTCTTTTTATAGGAGTATGTATGGAATTTTTAAGTTGGTTAGGAACTGCATGTGTATTTGGCATTTCTGCAATTGGATCAGCAATCGGTATTGGTGCAGCAGGTCTTGCTGCAATTGGTGCATGGAAACGGGGCTACCTCAACAATAAACCTGCTCCCTTTATCTTATCAGTTTTTGCTGGGGCTCCTTTAACACAAACATTGTATGGCTATCTTTTAATGGGTGCCTTACAAGAAAAATTGTTAGCAGGTGCAAATCCAGGTTTAATCTTGGGAACTGGTGTTTTTACTGGTTTAGTTATTGCCGCTTCTGCGATTTTCCAAGGAAAGGCTGGTGCCGCTGGTGCTGATGCTCTTGGTGAAACAGGAAAAGGTTTTGCAAACTACCTCATGGTTGTAGGACTTTGTGAAACTGTAGCCCTTTTTGCTATGGCTTTTAACTTCTAAAAATGATAAGTCGCACAGTCCAAATCGGAGCTGGGCATGTAAAACAGATTGGCATTGGAGGACTTTCTCCTGTGTCAATACAAACTATGTGGAAAGAAGGCATCCTCGTTGTGCTCAAAGAATCGAAGGAGTACAACAAAGATGCCCTTTTTTCTATTTTGGAGCGAATCGCTGTTTTAGAAAGTCTCGGTTGCGATCTTTTACGCTTTGCGGTGCCAGATATGGAATCGGCACGGGCATTGAATCTCATTGCCTCAAAAACGTCCATGCCACTCGTTGCTGATATTCACTTTGATTATAGGTTGGCGCTTGAGTGCTTAAAAGGCGATGTTGCAAAAATTCGTATAAATCCAGGCAATATCGGAAAAAAAGAAAATCTCGTACAAGTTGTGGAAGCTTGCAAGGATAAAAATGTAGGCATACGCATCGGGGTGAATTTTGGAAGTTTACCGAAGGATTTACTTGCAAGGCTAGAAGAGCCAGGAGATAAAAAATCTGATACGAATGAAGATGCAGAGCCTTTTAATGTAGAAAATGCCCTTGTCGAGGCTGCTGAAAGAGAATGTGCTGTTTTAGAAAACCTTGGTTTTTATAACTATCTTGTTTCGATGAAAGCGAGCAATGTGCGAGAAACGATTGCTGCAAATGAGCTTTTTTCGAGCCGAAACAATATACCGCTTCACCTCGGTGTCACAGAGGCAGGTCCTATGATACCGGGCATAGTAAAAAGCACCATCGCCTTTACGCATCTTTTATCGAAGGGAATAGGAAATACGCTTCGAGTGAGCCTTTCAGATAGTCCAGAAAATGAAGTGATTTGTGCCCGAGAAATTTTATCTGAAAATGGGCTTCGCATGGGTGGCGTAAAGATTGTCTCCTGTCCACGTTGTGGAAGAAATGGCTTTGATGTTCACGCCTTTGTCAATAAATGGCAAAATGAATTGCTCGGTTTGGATAAAAATCTACAAATTGCGGTAATGGGTTGTGTTGTAAACGGTCCTGGAGAAGCGAGAACAGCGGACTTGGGCATAACAGGTGCTGGCGACCGAGTGCTTATTTTCAAAAAAGGTGAGATAGTACATACAATTCGAAGCGATGAAAGCATTAAAGATGAGAATGAAAGACTTAAAAAAATGAACTCGGATGCCGATACTCTTTTTAGAAAGGAATTGTATAGTTTTTGAAAAAGTGTTTTTTTATTTTTATAGTTTTACTTTTCTCTAGTATGCTTTTTGCACAAAATGCAAGCATTTTTGAAGCTGAGGAAATTTCTTGGCAATTGCTTTTAGACGCTGAACAAGCCTTTTATAATCGTGAATATGGTACAGCGTTGAAACTTGCAAATACAGCGCTTGTGAACAGGCAAAAAGAAGTAGACTGGTCATTGCGTGTGCTAGATGTAGCAACAAAATCGGCTGCCTTTCACTCGAAAGATGCTCTTGATGAAATATATGAAATGCTTCTCGAAAGAGATGAGCATGATGCAGTATTGTTATTGGAAAGTATTTTTATAAAATATGGGTTAGAAGATTTTGATAATTCTTTAAGCCAATTACGTGTTTTTATTCAAGACCAAAAAGAATACCCTGAAGTATATTTTTTGATTGCAAAAATTTATATGCTCGAAGGTGAATGGAAACTTGCAGAAGACTTTTTTTTAAAGTCCTATAAATATGCATCTCATTTAATTGTGCAATCACAAAAATATGATATTTTATATGCACTTTTTGATCTGTATACTATAAGAAAAGAAATTGAAAAACAAGAAAAAACACTTTTACTTATTATTGCAGATGATCCACATTATAGTCAAAATTATAAATCGACCTCACTTTTTTACACCGCAGGACAGGCAATACGTACAAATATCGAACTGAATAAATTTTTTCTTTTATATCACTCTCAATCACTTTTTTCCATGCGGGCTTATTATGAGCTTGCAAAAATGTATAGCGTGGATGCAGAAAACAAAGGACTCGTCTTGCAACTTTTAAGTTTAGCAGCGATTTCTGCCTACGATCGCATAGAAACAATTATTAAAAACCGAGTCTTTGATTATAGCTTTGAGAGTTTTGATACGCTTTTGCGAATTGCTTTAAAATACGATGATATCCTTGACTGGATGCAAAGTGAGAATGTGTGGGAGATTTTTTATAATCTTGCGCTCAGTGCAAATGAAAACAAAAATGCCAGCTTTGCAAAAACACTTTTAATACATATTAGCAATTATTGTCCAGATAATTATTGGAAAAAAAGAGCCCTAGAAGCATATATACAATTTTAAAGTCGCTTAATAAAATAAACCTATCCCAATATATATTTCTATTCCCGATTTTCTATCCTTTTTTGGATTTGTCCAATCAAAATTGCCCGCTACAGAAATTCTTCCTTGAACAGATTTCATTGATTCAGGTTGCACAATGAGGTTTAGCCCCATTGTTTGATCGAAAATGTATTCTGGTGTAAAAACAAAGCTCGTATCAAAGAAAAGACTTGTTTGCAATTCAAAGTTAAATTTTGAAGAATGCTTAGTATTGAACCGAGTGTTAAAGAGTTTAAATGTAAAATCATTATTTATAACAATAGCATGCTTTGCCATTAGCTCGGTATCAAGAATACCGCGAATAAAGAAACCCATCGGTATATCTCTTTCTTTATTGAAATAATATATAAGACGAGCAGAATGAAGAAAAAATGGCTCATCTTTTTTTAAGACAGGGGTAAAAAGCTCTGCCTGTAGTAAAAGGTTGGGATTAAAGCGTTTTTTTTCTAAGTGAAAGTCAAAGTTTGTTTCGCTGCTTACTTCGTAGCCATTTCGAAAATTTCCTGTGTAAGAAATTTTTTTCGTTTCTATATCGAAGGTTGGAATAAGATAAGATGAAGATGTATGAGGACTCCCTAAAGCTAAGCTATACAGATACATAAATCCAGGTTTTAGGATAAACTCTATTTCCTTGCCGAATAAAAGTGGGAAAAAGAGTCCGAGTGCTTGGTTTAAATGAGCCTCATCTATTACGATACATTGTTCTTCAAAAAAAACATTAAGTGAGATTTTTTCTATGGGGAAGGAAAATTCTATACCAAGCTTAGAATCACTTTGAAAAAATGTTTCGTCTATATCGTAAAATAAATCGACATCAGAATAAATTTTATTGTTTGTATAGCCAATGTAAAATGGAAAGATAAAATCTATTTCGCTTTCTAGTGCTGTGGTCTTTTCAGGGGTAAGGGTATAGCTAAGGTCAGATGAAAAAATTTCCATGCGTTTAAAAGCGTTATAGTTTTTTAGTTTCGCTTTGAGTGAAAAGCCAGTATTTGAATCATACTTAGGATAGGGGAAGATAATAAAATTGCCCGATTTTTGTGTCTGTATAAAAAAATCAATGAGGATGAGATTTGTATCATCGGACTCACTTGTGTTTCCTTTTTTTTCTGCAATAGTATAATCAATTTTAACTGTATCGATGAGTCGTGTATCCAAAAATTGTTTTTCAAGTTTTGCAATATAGTCTAAAAGTTCTTCCTCTCTAAAAGTGCGATTTCTATCGATTGGGATTTTTTTTAGAAGTGTTTTTTCGTGGAAGGCATTTTGAGAATCATAAAAAATATTTTGTATTTTATATAATTTCTCATCATTTTTTATTAAGCTGATTTCCGTGTCTGCTAGGAGGGGAAGAGTTAAGCATAAAAAGAAAAATATGATGTGAAAAATTTTATTTTTCATGATTACCTTTTGCAATAAGATGTTCAACTAAAGCACCTTCTCCCGATATGACTTTTGTTTGCAAACGCGATCCAACAAAGAGAGATAAAAACTCAGGACTCTCGCCTACAGTCAAGATTTTTTCCGTGCGGAGTATGCTAATGTCTTTTTCTTGTATAATTTCTCCGACTTCCATATCGCGCATATAATGCAAACTTCGATTTGTTTTTGTATAGGCTGCCTTTTCGGAGGGTGCAAGTTTTTTTTCACCTGTACCCAAAACAGCTTTTACAGAGGATGTACCATAGCTTTTTATACATTTTTTATACATTTTTTTGGGAGCTTTTTCAGCCATTCGAATCGCATCGACCATGGTTTTAAATTCATTTGGAGAAAGTGCGACAGGGTCATCAAGTCCTTCTTCGGTTTTATCGAGGCAAATATGTTTTTCTATAATTTCTGCCCCCTGCAAGTAAGAAAGAACCGGTACTAAAATGGGATTTAGACTGTGATCTGAAACACCAACTTTCACTCCAAAAATATTTTTTAAGGATGGAAGTAAAGACAGATTATATTCCTCTTCGGGTGCAGGGTATTGTGTTATGCAATGCAGAAGACTGACCGTGTTTTTTCTGTCCGTAAAATAACCAAGAGCTTTTTCTATATCGCGCAAAAGGGAGACTCCGGACGAGAGGATGACTGGAAGGTGTATTTTCGAAACAGCTTCAAGAAGAGGATAGTGATTGAGTTCTGGGGATGCAATTTTTATAAAATCAGGTTTTAAGCGGCAAAGTTCTTCTAAGCTTTTAAGTCCAAAGGGAGAAGCACCAAAGAAAAGCCCTTTTTCGTAGCTATAGGCGCGTAGTTCTTCATAAAAGGAGACAGGAACCTCAAGCTCTTTAAATCGCTTGTACAAAGGAATCTTTCCAGTGGGCAAGTGAACAAAGCCAGTCTTGGGGTGCAATATTTCATCAGCATAGACAATTTGAAATTTTACAGCACTTGCACCGCTTTTTTTTGCAGCATCTACAAGTGCCTTGGCTTTTTCCAAAGATGCACAATGTGAAGTTCCTATTTCAGCTATAATGAATGTCGTTTTTCCCATATTTTAAGTATACTAAAAAATAGCTTCATTGACTATAAGCCTTTAAAGTGGTAAAATTGACTAAATCACTTTATCATTATTTTGAAAGATAATTTTTATATTCTTTTGCCTTGCGTTGCAAGGTTTAATCAATGATACTATTAGGAGCAAAAATGTCAGGACATAGTAAATGGGCGACAATTAAGCACGCAAAAGGTGCAGCTGATGCAAAACGAGGTCAGTTATTTACCAAGTTTATTAAAGAAATTTCTATTGCAGCGAAAATGGGTGGCGGCGATCCACAGTCAAATCCTCGTTTAAGAACAGCTATTCTAAAAGCACGTGGTGCTAACATGCCCAAGGACAATATTGAAAGGGCAATAAAAAAAGGAACTGGTGAACTCGGTGGTGAAGTTTATGAAGAGCTTAGCTACGAAGGTTATGGACCCGGTGGAGTTGCAATTCTTGTAGAAGTATTAACAGACAATAAAAATCGATCTGCAGCAAATATTCGAACGATTTTTGCAAAAACTGGTGGAAATCTAGGAACAACAGGTTCTGTTTCTTATATGTTTAATAGAAAAGGTGTTATTGACTACGACTCTGAAGTTGTCAGTGAAGACGAGATTATGGAATTTGCTCTTGAAGCCGGCGCAGATGACATTATAAACGAAGATGGTATTATTTCGGTTTATACCGCACCAGAAAACTTTGAAACAGTTTTGGAAAGTTTACAAGAGAAAAACTTTGAATCTGTTTCTGCAGAAATTTCAATGGTTCCAGATACTTATACCGCCCTGGATACAGAAACAACACGAAAAGTTTTGAAACTTATAGAAAGGCTTGAAGAAGACGATGACGTGCAAAATGTCTATTCAAACATCGATATTCCAGAAGGTTTTGAAGCTGAATAGCTGATGCAGCACTTAAAACCCTTACCTGGGAGTGAAATAGCAAAAAAAAACTCTTCGATTGTACCGAAAAATGGCGACATTCGAAGAGTTTTGGGCATTGACCCGGGTATTGCTTCCACAGGTTGGGCTGTAGTGGATTTCTATAAAAACCGATACGCATGTATCGCTTACGGTGTTATCGAAACAAAGCCGAGTCAAATACATGGCGAGCGCTTACTTATGATTTTTGATAAAATAGAAGAAATAATACAAAGCTATAAGCCAAGAGAAGCGGCAATGGAAACACTTTATTTTTCAAAAAATGTGAGTTCAGCGATGAAGGTCTCTGAGGCGAGGGGAGTTGTCCACCTTTGCCTTTCAAAAAACCATCTCATTTGTGGGGAATATACGCCCCTGATTATAAAAAAAACAATAACAGGCAGTCAAAAAGCAAAAAAAACAGATATACAAGACTATCTTAAACTGCTTTTAGGCTTGCAAGAGAAAATAGAGCCTGATCACGCAAGCGACGCCCTTGCTTGCGCTATCACTCATCTCCACTCTGGTTTTTCAATACATTAAAAGCGTCTTTAACGAGTTCTCCTCTTCCTTTTTGTAAAATGAGTGCTTCCCCATTTTTTATAATAACCGAAAGATTTTCTACGCCACAGAGCGCTACAGGAATATCTGAATAAATAAAGTTATTTTTACCTTCGATTTCCACGATTTTTTCTGTAGGAGGAGTAAAAAGACTCGAAAAAGAATCCCAATTGCCAACATCTTCCCAAGAAAAAAAACTTTTTATAACACAGGCTTTTTTTGTATATGTCGTTATACCAAAGTCAAAAGAAATATTGGGTGAAATGTTAAAGATTTTTTCTAAAAGCGTACTGGGAAATACTGTTTTTATATCATCGACTTCATCTATTTTACAAAAGTCCTTTGGAAGTGTTTCAAAATTTTCGAAGATTTTCTTTTGATATTTTTTATATTCATCAAACATAAGTGAACGTGAGAACGTGTAAATAGCAGTATTCCATAAGTATTTATTTTCTTCTAAAAAAAATTTTGCGCGTTCTAGTTCAGGTTTTTCTTGAAACGAAGGAACAAGGTAGACATCTTCATAGAGTACTTTGTTTATTTCAAGCTGATTTCCCATTTCGATATAGCCATAATTAGTCGCGGGATACATAGGTTCTATGCCATAACATACGATTTTATTTTCTGGACTAAGCATAAAAGCTTTTTTTACATCTTGTTCAAAATATTCAAAAGGACCGATTATGTGGTCGCTTGGTAGCAAAAGTATAGAAGCATCTTCTTCCCTAAGTTGATTTAAGCAATGCATTGCAAGAAGCACAGAACTTGCTGTTCCATTTGAAAAGGGTTCTAGTATGAGAACGAGGCGATCGAGTAAGTTTTGCCTTTTATCAACAGATAAGAGCTCAGTTAACTCTTGGATTTGTTCTTGGCAAATACCGTGTAAATCATGTCGAGAAACGACAATGATATATCCATCATTGTATAGTTTTTGTGCGCGAAGAATAGTCGATTGCAAAAAACTTATATCACCTTCGAGAGACATGAATTGTTTTGGTTTCAAATCGGTCGAAACAGGCCAAAGCCGTCTTCCTAAACCACCTGCAGTTATAATAATATCTTTACTCATCATTTAAATAGTACTCCTAAAACAGATATAAAGCAAGCTTTGTCGTTTACTAAAGGGGGTGATTTACATTTATACAAGCAGTTTGTGCAGATAGATTTTTTCAATTTTTGTGGAGAGGTTTTGTAGTTTTGGAGGTTCATCGGAAGACAGGAAGGTTTCGCTAATAAAAAGAAGGTCAGATTCAAGGATGTTGGTAGGTTCTATATTGTCAATATTTTTACATGTTTTGAAACTAAGCTTATGTATCATGCATGCGTATTCAAGAATAAAGCTGAGATCACTTTCACCCAATAAAATAATTTTTTTACTACCTGCGTTCTTTGCTTCGCTCACTATTTCTAAAAGAATTTCTTTATAATCATGCACCTGCTTTAAGGTTCTTTTAAAATAACGATAGGAGCGATGAGTTAATTCATTCATACCTGCAGGCGTAAGTATGTATTGTATATTCCGTTGGGAGATTTTTTTTAAGTAGAGATAGCCCTTGTCGCTAAAGCGTTTTAGAAGAGAGTTTGTCATACCTAGAGACATACCGATAGCTTTTGCAATATCTCTTTGACTTGCATTTGGTCTTTCTTTGAGTAGATAGTCTAATTTTGAAAGTTGTGTTAAGTCTTGATTTTCCATATTGCTTTAATGAGAAAAATAGTTATAACGTTTTAGTAGGAAAAAGAAAGTGCTAGATTGAAACCAAGTTTTAAATTTATATTTGCATCTTTGTCGTAATCTAAGGGAATACCAAATTGTAAGTCAGCATGAGGGAAGCCGTATCGGGAGCCAGGTAAAACGGCGAGAAGATTTATGTTTCCTGAATACTTTGCAAAATTGTGCTCAGCTTGTAAGCCGAGTTTTAGGCGACCTTGTAAGAGACGAGAAATACCCGCATTTAAAGCTATGACCTGTTCATCGTTATCATTCAAAAAATTGTGTTTCCATTTATGCTCGATGAGGAGGGCTGTTTTATATTGTCCTTCCCAGAATTGTGAAAGACCAGATATGAGTTGTATTTTTTCAGGCTTAAAATCGACGATATCTCTTAGATCGCTATAATATAAAGCTTGTTGATAAAAATCTAAGCCCAGAATATCTCGCTTCCACTCAAAGCCAAAAACGATTTTCTTTACTGAACCAGTTGAAGTATTTGACCAGTAGCGACTAAAGGCTTTTACGTTTGTTTGCCAAAGACTCGCTTCTATTGCAGTTGCCAAGTCAAAGAGGGATGGATTCATCGTTTCTCCAACACTGCCGTTATACATGCCTAAAAAAGAAAGGGTAAAGGGACTTAGAGGAAAAACAAGCTGAACAGAAAGATGTTTAGAAAAGCCTTCTAATTCTTCTAAGACATTTGAACCAAAATATAAGGTATTGCCCCAGCTATAGGCTTTTTTACCGGCAGTAAAAAGGAGACGGTTAAACATAAGATAATCAAAATACAAGGATGTTAAAGTTATTGCATTTACACCGTCGGTTACAATTTTTTCATTTGTGAGAAGGCTTCCTTGCAAAGCTAAGGCAGCACTTGCCTTTGCGAGGAAAGAAAGCTCATTTTTAAATTGTAAACCACCGCCAAAGTATGCAGGATTTTTTGGATACTGCGCAAATACAGCCATGTCAGCAGAAAAGGCACCAGAAAAGCTAAGTGTATCAGTTTTTGTTTTTTCAGTAGACTCTTTTGCAACAGGGCTTTCTTCGACTATAGCTTCAACGTCTTCTACATTTTCAAAGAGAGAGTCAAAGTCAAAAACATCTTCGATTTCTTGCGCAAAGAAAAAAATGGAGAGAGAGGCCAAACATATAAAAAGAGAAAAAATTTTTTTCATATTTACCTTAACCTGTCATTTATTTTAATGGGCGAGTTCTAGATACTGTTTTGTATAGACGAGGTCGCTGAGTTTTTCAAAGCTGACATTTTTTATAGACACTTGTGTTTTTTCATAGTCCATCTTACCGTCAATCTTCTTCCCTCGCAGGTTGTCTACGATGAGCATCGCAACGGGTAAAAATCGCTCTATATTGTTGCTTCTCACTTTTTGATAGCTTGGTATGGCGGTAGATCGTAAAAGCTGTCCACTGAGGCTATACTCTTCTTTTTTTCGCAAAAGGCCATCTTCACTGACCCAGATTTTAACGATGGGATAGTCGGATTGATTTGTTTTTGCTTTTAGATAGAAATAAACGACATCGAGACTACCGAGTTTTTCTTTTTTTGTTTCTGCAATAGAGTAGTCATTTGAAAATGTTTGGGGTGCAAAATCTTTTTGTTGTACATTTGTGTTTTGAAAGCTATCTTTTGCACTGGTGGAGGTAAATTTTTTATCTGCAGGGTCAAAAAACCAAATAGTATTGTCTCGTTGTAAATATGCCTTTCCCTTGTCTTTTTGTGGCTCGGTCATGAGGATGGTGTAGGCAGAAATTGTGTCGCGCCGATGAATTTTTGCAGCCATGATGCTTTTGCCTTGTCCCGGCACATCTTGTACGATGGCATAGTCGGCGGTGAAGTCATAGCCAGAAAAATTGGTGCTTGCATCTACTTTTTCTAAAAGTGTCTTTGCTTCGTTTGTGCTGAGCGCTTGTGTAAATGCTATGGTAAAACTGCAAATAAAAAATGTTGTAAATAAAATTTTCTTTTTCATATTCTTCCTTTATAAATCCCTCGATTAGCTATTTGTCTACTCTGGGTTGGAGAGGGCTTTTGCAGGATCTATTTGTATAGCTTTTCGTATAGTAAACAAGACTGAGACGAGGGTGGTTACAAAAACAGAGCTAAATATAACAAGTGTATGTATGAAGCTGTAACGAGAAAGGAGGGAGCCATTTGATAAAAATAAGTCAAAGGCAGGGATGCTAGAAAAATCAAGGCTGGAAACAAAGTAGATTATGGCAAAGGCAGATAGAATGCCTGCTAGAAATCCTGTAATAATAATAAAAATAACTTCGCTTAAAAAAATGAGTGCAATACGTCGGTCCGAAAAGCCTTGACTTACATAGATGCCTATTTCTCGTACCCGTTTCGCTATAATAACCCGATAGGTTGAGCTGATACCTATCATAACGATGATGATGAGCAGGGCAGAGAGCCCATAGATAATGATTTTCATTGCTTCAATTATTTGCCTGAGGTCTTTGAGGTTTGCATCTAGGGGGATGAGGGCGTAGTATGGCCTTGACTTTGTTTTATACATTGCAGCATAAAAATCATCTTTATCATTTGATAGGGGGTGGATATGTTCTATGCCAAATTCGTTTTCGAGCAATTTTTGGATATTTTCTATTTCAAATCTACTTGGTTCTTTGCCCTTTGGGAAATATAAACCTATTCTATTTATATAATCTTTTGGTGCGTTGATTGTATTTCTAAGATTCTCTAGATCCATGTATACGGAATACATGCCAAAAAGACTGGTGTCTAAAAAAATACCCTTTATGACAACTTGAGTTGTATCTATTTTTCTTTGAAAATTATCTAGATAGAGAGTTAGGCTATCTCCTACCTTAACTTGTAGTTTTTCCGCAATAGCTGAAGAAATAAGAATGCCATTGTCTTTTTCTACTTCGTAGAAAGAGCCGGATAAAAAGTTAAAGTATTGAAAGAGGTCGTGATTTACAGCAAAGTCGAGTCCTTTGATTATCCGAATCGGCACACTGTTTCCCTCAAAAAAAAGTATTTTATCGTAGTCAGCGCCATAATCAATTCGGGAACGAATAGATATATGACTCGCTAGTATTTTTTCTAATCTGCTAGTGAGTTCTTCACTATTGTATATGTTGAGACTACCATTTCCACCAATAAACTGTAAATCCCCACCGTAGTATACTCGAGCTTTTTCACGCATACTGTAGAGCATACCATTCATAATAGCTAAACTTGAAAGAGCTATGGCAAAGCTAAAGAGAGTTAATAACACTAAAGCTAAGTAGCGTGAAAAATTATGTATGATGGTTCGAGAGGCAATGCGAACTTCATTTGCAAGTTTTAGTTTTAGCATTATTGACTTTCCCTCATTGCGGCAAGGGGGGAAACTGCTAAAGCTGTTTTTACAGGACTTAACCAACTAATAAAGGTAAGTCCCAGAGAAGCGAGCACTAAGACAAAAACTGACTTAAAAGAACTTGTTATATACAAGGTAGAGCTTCCTATAAGTTGAATAATAAATTCATTTCTAAGTGAAAAAGCAAAGTGGTTTATAATTGTTTGTAGAAAGAGTCCAAGTAGTATGGCAAAAAAAGAGCTTATGAGAGTGAGCAAAAAAGTTTCAGATAAAAAGAGGAGGGCTATAAAAGATTTTTTAGCACCGATTGCTCTCATAGAACCTATTTCCTGTGTCCGGTCTATAACATGGATGGATAAGGTATTGTTGATAATAATAAAGCCACTGAGTAGAATAATGATTACACCTATGTTCAATATAAGGCGTAAAAAATAGAGATAGCTTGCGGTAGCTCCTGCAGCAGATCTCCAGTTTACTGCTTCGACAGGTATAGAAGCTTTTTTAAAAGAGCTATTTAGTTGACGAATTGTTTGAGAAATAGATTGTCCATCTTTGACCTTTCCAATAATAAAATTCCATGCTGTATTTTCTGCTTTTATTTCCTCTGTGTTTTCGATAAACAAGGCATCGTCATTATAGATTGCATCTACAAAGCTTGCATCAAAAAACAAGTCGTCAAATAAATCATCGAAGCTTTCAAAATCTTCGTTAGCTCTGTTTAACAAAGCTGTATTGTCGGCATGGATGAAATCTGAATCGATGAGAAAGGTGTTTGCTACATCAGTCATTTCTCGAATTGTTTCTGCATTTATCAAGACAAGTCGCTCGAGAACTTGTGTGTACATGGGGTAGTCATAGATTGCTGTAACAGGAAGACTACGAATTGCAACAGACATACCATCGGGTATGATAATTTCAACAAAATCGCCAACTCTGACCTTTGCATCCTTTGCAATCTTTGATGAAAGCATTATTCCTTTTTCATCTTCGCTAAAGGCTTCACCTTCAAGAATTTCTATGCCAGATAAAACAGCGGTATAGTCTTTTGCATCGATTCCAAAGACAAAGGTGTCAAATTCAAAATCATTTGTTTGTAACCGTGCGATATCAGTCAGTTGATTAACAGTATTTTTTACCTTTGTGTTTATTTCTAGTATCTGCTTTATCTCCAGGTATTGCGGAAGGATATCGAGTTTTGTGAGCTCTCCTGTTAATGGTGTGTCATCACCTAAAAGACTTATAGGGGATTTTGATACAGGTCGTATAATAAAATCTCCCGTAAAAGAGTCTGTATAGGTTTGCGATATACCTTTTTCAGTTTCGTCAAAAAAATTGTTAACCAAAAAGAGAAGGGTAAATACAAGCGTTATAAATACAATAATGATGATTGAACTTTTTCGAGAAAAAATATTTTTAAGTGCAAGAGATATAAGCATGACTAACTATTGTAGCTTTGATTTTTTCGTTTAATAATAGCATCTTGGACCAAGACAATAAAAACAGAAATCATGAGACCGGATATAAAGGCAAGAGCCAGGATGAGTTTTTTCTTTGGTGCAATGGTGTTTTGTGGTATATCAATGCTACCTGAAAGTTTAAATACTTCTTTAGCGTCTTCAGTGAAAGTGAGGTTTTTTAAGTACACTAATTGATACTTTGTTAAATGTTCATCGGTAAA
>Ga0255340_1004474_pt1 | contig 13575 bp, 9 predicted proteins | sample wastewater_treat_7_FD_192417 | JGI IMG/M metagenome (GOLD analysis project Ga0255340, IMG submission 192417) | Wastewater microbial communities from Lulu Island WWTP, Vancouver, Canada - plant10 | ecosystem: Engineered > WWTP > Wastewater > Unclassified | place: Canada: Vancouver, British... | reverse complement strand
TATTCTTCATGTGTAGCCCTCCTTGACGGTATTTTGTTTGTGTCTTTGAACAACCAAACTTTTACCGGATTGAGGGCTACTTCACTACGCTTCAAAATGTGCGAAAAATATTATACGTTATCAGTTTGACCAACGCGCCCGGTTTTTTTATCTTATTTTTTTAGCGGTGATGATTAGTCCGTTTCCGCCCATAAGGATTTTCCAGGAATTGGTTTCATCAAGCCAGTACTTTTTTTTGCCTTTTTTCCCTTTAATCCAGGTGAAGATGTTGATAATTACTGCCAGCGGTGCAAGAAAAAGCTGATTATACTTTATTTTTTCACTTTGAATTTTTTCAATGGAAAAACCCGCATATTCCAGCGCCATTTTCAACAACGGGTAGGGCGGCCGGTTGATATGGCCGTTATTTTTACAGTCTGTTTCCGCGTAAGGTTCAACCGGTTCCAGCACGCCGTAAAAGATGTTACGTAGTCTGGATTCAAGGTTAGAATAGTTAGGGTAACTCATGGTGAAGAGGCCGCCTTTTTTCAGAATGCGGCTGAATTCACGGAAAGTATGGTACATATTTTCCGCATGTTCCGGTCCGTCGATGCAGAAGGCATAATCAAAAGAGCCATCCGCGAACGGGAAACGGTTGTCCAGATCGCCTTTGACAACTGGAATTTCCGGGTTGCGGAACCAGTGTGTCCCGATATCTGCAGCCACTACGTCGAAACCTTCATTATACAACATCCAGGATAATCTTCCCGTGCCGGCGGGGAAATCCAGAACTTTCCCTTTGGGCATCTTTTTCATTGTTTCCAGAATTATGTAGTGAATTTCGTTGAGCGATGCCGCTCGAAATTCCCGTCCGTAAACCTGCATAATAAGCTCCCCTTCCCGGCTCTTAAAAGTTTAAGAGCCCGTTCCACCGAATTCTATTAACGAGGGATCATAATCCCCCGGCTTCTCATAACCCAGAAGATTCAAAAGCGTCGCCGCGATATTGGACAAGCCTTTTTCTTTAATGTTCGCCATCCGGTATTCGCCCCGATATAAAGAATCATCGATGATAAAGGGTACCGGATTTAGGCTGTGCGCAGTCTTTACGGACTTTGCGCCTTTTTTGTCGATGGTGAACATCTGATCCGCATTGCCGTGATCCGCGGTGACGACAGCGATGCCTCTCAACTCTTTGGCGATGGCCAGTAACTCCCCCAAATATTTATCCACCGTCTCCACCGCCGCAATTGTCGCTTGCATATTTCCCGTGTGCCCCACCATATCGCCGTTGGGGAAATTAAGCCGTCCGAATTTGTAATTGCCGCTTTTGAGTAAAGCAATTGCCGTGTCTGTTATTTCTTTTGCTTTCATCTGCGGCGCTTTATCAAATTCAATTCTATCCGAAGGTATCTCCACGTATTTTTCCAGGCGTTCATCGATATAGCCGGAGCGGTTGCCGTTCCAGAAATACGTCACATGGCCGTATTTCTGCGTTTCGGAAACGGCAAAAGATTTTATCCCTTCCGCACAAAGATATTCGGTGACGACGCGGTCAATTGCCGGCGGTTGCACGAGAAAATTCGGCGGGATATGCGCGTCGCCGTCATATTCCATCATGCCCGCGTAAAAAATATCCGGCAGCGGCCCGCGGTCGAATTCCGTAAAATCCTTTTCGGTGAAGGCCCGCGATATCTCGATGGCGCGGTCACCGCGGAAATTGAAAAAAATCACGGCGTCTCCGTCTTTGATTGTGCCTTTGGGTTTACCTGTGCTGTCGATGACGACAAACTCGGGCAGGTATTGATCCGTCGCTTTCGGGTCTTCCTCGTAAAATGTTTTCACGGCCTGTGAAGCGGAACGGAACATTCTGCCCCGGCCCAGAACATGAGCCTCCCAGCCGCGCTTGACGATATTCCAGTCGGAATTGTATCTGTCCATCGTGACTTTCATCCGTCCCCCGCCGGAGGCAATAGCGTAGTCGAGACTCTTTTTCTTGGAAATTTTTTTCAGTTTTTCCTCCGTGGGGATAAGATAATCCAACGCCGTACGTTCTCCTACGTCCCTGCCGTCCAGAAGGGGATGAATTTTTACTTTCGGAAAATTCAATTCGGCGCATTTATCAATCATGATGAAGAGCTGTTCAATATGTGAATGGACATTGCCGTCGGAGAGAAGCCCGATGAAATGAACCGTGCCGCCGTTTAGCGCGCGCGTGGTAATTTTCTCCCATACTTTTGTTTCGAATATTTCTCCGCTTTTGAGCGCTTTGTTGACGAGCCGCGCGCCCTGGTCGAAAATTCTGCCGGCCCCGATGGCATTGTGCCCCACTTCGCTGTTTCCCATATCTTCATCCGAAGGCAGTCCGACGGCGGTACCGTGGGCATTCAGCTGCGTGCACAGATCTGATTTTAACAGCTGGTCGAGGTTAGGGGGCTTGGCCAGCCAGACGGCATTGGTTTCGTCCGGTTTTCCGATGCCGATGCCGTCCATGATAATCAGAAGCAACGGTCCTTTTCTGCCGGCAAATGATTTTAATTTATTGAGATGCAGTGACACGAATGTACTCCTCCAATTTAACCTTTAGTCTCGCACGCGCCGGATTCTGCGCTATGCGCTCCGCCTTCAGTCTTTGGTCTATCTTCCTTTAAAGTTCGGCTTCCTTTTTTCCAGAAAAGCGCTCATGCCTTCTTTCTGGTCTTCGGTGGCAAAACACTGGGCGATGGCGCCGATTTCCAGGGCGGAGGCATTGTCCAGAGACATGTCGAAGCCGTAATTAATTGCGTTTTTCGCCATTTTTAAAGCGAAAGAGGGCAGGGCAGCAAGTTTCGCGGCGAACTTTCTTGCTTCTTCCATAAGTTTTTCCGGAGGGAATACTTTGTTGACTAAACCGATTTCATACGCGCGCTGGGCGTTTATTTGTGTGCCGCTCAGGATAATTTCTTTGGCCAGGCCCATGCCGATTAATCTGGGCAGACGCTGCGTGCCGCCCCAGCCGGGAATCACGCCGATAAGAATTTCCGGCTGTCCGAACACCGCTTTTTCCGAGGCAAAGCGGATGTCGCAGGCGAGCGCTATTTCTGTCCCGCCGCCGAGGGCAAAGCCGTTTACCGCGGCAATCGCCGGTTTCGGCATGGTTTCAATCAGCCGCATGGTTTTGTGTCCCGCCTCCATAAGCTGGAGGATTTCCACGGACGTGGCGTTTTGCATCTGGGCAATATCCGCCCCCGCCACAAAGGCTTTATCTCCGGCACCGGTAACAATTACCGCGCGTACATCATCGTTATTAGCGCAGGCTGATACCGCATCATAAATTTCGCCCAGCACTTCCAGGTTCATGGCGTTTAAAACCTTGGGCCGGTTAAAAGTAAGTGTCGCTATTTTTTCTTCAATTGCCAAAAGAATGTTTTTGTATTCCATTTGTTATCGTTTCTCCGTTTTCTTTTAGTTACTTCAGATACCTAGTTTATTTTTACTAAAATTTCCATAAAAAAAGCCCGCCGATAAATTTCCGGCGGGCTTTTTTTTAGTTATGCTGGAGCATCATATCAGACTCTGCATGTTTCGGCGGGAGCCTTGTATTCTTCGATGCCCATGGCCCTGAGAACGATTTCGGAGATGTCCAGGGCAACCATTTTTTCCGACAACTGTCTGTCTTTGATGCCGTCGGAGAACATGGTCAGGCAGAAGGGGCAGGCGACCGCCACGGTCGAGGCGTTGGTTGCCGCGGCCTGGTCGGTGCGCATGTTGTTGATGCGCTCGCCTTCTTCTTCCATCCACATTCTCGCGCCGCCGGCGCCGCAGCAGAAACTCTTGTTTGAGTTGCGCTCCATTTCCACCAGCTTTACGCCGCTGATGGCGCCGAGAATTTGCCGGGGTTGTTTATAGATATTGTTATACCGTCCGAGGAAGCACGAATCATGATACGTGAACAAACCTTCCAGCGGCTGTTTTAAGGTGATTTTTCCTTTGGCCAATAGGTCGGCGATAATTTCCGTGTGGTGATAAACTTCGTAATTGCCGCCGAAATTGGGGTAATCTTTTTTCAGGGCGTTATAGCCATGCGGGCAGATGGCGATGATTTTTTTCACGCCATAGCCGTTCATTATCTCGATATTGGCCTGCGCCTGCGCCTGGAATAAATATTCATTACCGCCGCGCATCGCGGAATCGCCGCAGCATCCTTCCTCATTGCCCAGAATGCCGAAGCTCACGCCCGCCGCCTGCAGGATTTTCGCGAACGCGGAAGAAACTTTTTTGCCGCGGTCGTCGAAAGAACCGGAGCAGCCGACGTAGAACAGATATTCAACGTTGGGATCTTCCGCCAGCGTCTTGACTCCCAGTTCCTTGGCCCAGTCGCCGCGCATATGCGCTCCGATGCCCCAGGGGTTGGAATTGTTTTCCATGTTGCGGTAAGTCAACTGCAGTTCCGGTGAAAAATCAGCTTCGGTAAGGACCTTATAGCGGCGCATATCGATAATCTTGGGCACATGCTCGATAGAGGCCGAGCAGTTTTCCATGCAGTACATGCAGTTGGTGCAATCCCAAAGTTCGTGCAGATCGATTACTTCGCCAAGCAGCGCTTTTTCCGGCGCCGCGCCCTCGGCCGCTTCAGCCGGAGCTTCCGTTCCTTCCGGGGCGGCTTTTGCTTTGGCTTTAATTGCCGCGGGAGCTTTTTCCAGCCAGTGCGTCTTGATATCCTGGATTAATTTTTTCGGGGACAAATGCTTGCCGGAGAGATAGGCCGGGCAGCCGTCCTGACAGCGTCCGCACTTCGTGCAGGCGTCGGCGTCAAAAATCTGTTTCCAGGTGAATTCTTCCAGTTTAGAAACGCCGAACGTTTCCGCGTTTTCGAAATCACGGATAGGTTCAACATATCCGGTCGGTTTTAGGGACATCAGGAAATGATTGGCCGGAGTGGTAATCATATGCAAAAGTCTGGAATACGGAATATAGGCGATGAAACCAAGCGCGATGAAGGCATGCGTCCACCAGCTTATTTTATGCCACATTTTTGCCGCCTCAAAATCCATTCCGGAAAACGCGGAGGCGAGGGTCCAGCCGGCAAAAGAATATGTTTCCCACATGGCGAACCCGGTGGAAGAATCTCTGGTGACGTGGATGCGCAAAGCTTCGATAATGAAGCCGGTGATGATAATCCCGGCGATAAGCAAAAGAACAACCGCGTCATCGGCGGTATTATCCGGTTTTCCCTTATAACCAAGGCGGTCTGGTTTCTGGATATAGCGGCGGAAAGCGGCCATCAGTATTCCGATAAGGACGAGCAGGCCGAACAAATCCATCAGGAAGGAAAATCCCAGATAAAAATCACCGCGCAGGAAGGCCCAGTTAAATAAAGGCTCCGTGATATGAAATTCCCCGGCGTCAAAAGCGGCTCCAAAAATTAAAACAAAGAAACCGAAAAATATGAAGCCGTGCATAATGCCGGGATAAGCGTCTTTCCACGTTTTTACCTGCAAAAATCCATTTACGAGTAATGACTTCAGTCTCTGAGGAAGCTGGTCCCAGCGGATTTCTTCTTTCCCCATCGCTTTCCACATTTTCCAGCGGCGCCAGACGCCATAAGCAAAAATAGCCAGGGCTATGGCGGTGAAAAGAAAAAGGAATGGTTCAAAACTTTCCGCGTTCCAGAAAACCTGGCGTCCTTCATTTCCTATTCCTATTGGGCTTATACTGTGTTCCATTGGTCCTCCAAAAACAGGCGCTGAGACTTGAAGGTGGATTTTGTCCACCTTCAGTCTTTAGCCTTTAAGTCTATTTATCCTACCAGCTTTTTGCATTCGGCGGTTAATGCCGGCACAACCTTGAATAAGTCATCCACGACGCCGTAGTCCGCCTTGGCAAAAATCGGGGCTTCCGCGTCCTTGTTGATGGCGGCGATGCATTTGGAAGAACTCATGCCCGCCAGGTGCTGAATCGCGCCGGAAATGCCGCAGGCGATATACAGGTTGGGGGAAACAACTTTGCCGGTCTGCCCGACCTGGTCCTTCTGGGGTCTCCAGCCCGCGTCCACCGCCGCGCGGGAAGCGCCGACCGTTCCTTTGAGCACGCCGGCCAGTTCTTCCAGAATGCCAAATCCTTCCGGTCCCTTCATGCCGCGTCCGCCCGAGACAATCACGTTGGCTTCGGTCAAATCCACTTTGCCGCTGGTGTCTTTCTGCACTTCCAGAACCTTGCTTTTAATGGAAGCGGCGTCCACTTTCGCATCCACTTTTGTTACCGCGCCGGCTTTGGCGTTTTCCGCCGCCGGAAACACGTTGGGACGCAGTGAGGCCATTGCCGGGCTGGCATTAAAGGTTACTTCGCCGAAGCACTTGCCCGCGTACATCGGGCGTGTGCAAACCAGTTTGCCACCGTCAATTTTTACATCCGTGCAGTCGGTGGCCAGTCCCGTGGCCAGCTTGGCGGCCACGCGCGCGGACAAATCCTTGCCCTGAACGGATGCGCCGAAGAGCACAACCGCCGGGTCATTTTCTTTGATTATTTTTGCCGTAATTGCGGCATGCGCTTCCGTCACGTACGGATCCAGCGCCGCGTCTTCACCGACGAAAACTTTGTCCACGCCATACTTGCCCAACTCGGCGGCCAGTGTTTCTACGCCGGGACCCCCGAGAAGAACCGCGCTTACTTCATCGCCGCCGGCGTCAGCCAGTTTACGGGCCGTTGAAGCCAGCTCCATGCTTATTTTTCTCAGCGCTCCTTCGCGCTGTTCTGCGACTATCATTATTCCTTTTGCCATTTTCCAATCCTCCTTAGATGACTTTTGCTTCTTCTCTGAGCAAGCGAGCTAACTCCGCCGCTTTCTGTTCCGGCTCGTCTCCGCAGACAATCTTTCCGGGAGGTCTTGCCGGGGGCGGAATAGTTTTGGCTACTTTTGCTTTCGCCTCGGTGGCGATTCCCAGCGCCGCGGCGTTTTTCACATCCACAGGCTTCTTTTTGGCTTTCATAATGCCGGGCAGCGATGCGTAGCGCGGTTCATTGAGGCCTTTTTGCGCCGTAACCACGCAGGGCAGCGCCGTTTCGATGGAAAGCTGTGCGCCTTCTATGGGGCGGATAACTTTCACGGAAGAGCCGGCGTATTCCAGTTTGGTGACGAGCGTCAGCTGGGGGATGCCCAAAAGTTCGGCAAGCATCGCGCCTACCTGTCCCGAGTCGTCATCAATGGCGCGCTGGCCGCAAAAGATGATGTCATGGGGCAATCCTTTTATCACGGCGGCGAGGGCTGATGCGGTGACGAAAGCATCGGCGTTATCCAGCGCCGGGTCGGATACATGTACCCCCTTGTCGGCGCCCATAGCCAGAGCCGTTCTTATTGTTTCCATGGCGCGGGCCGGGCCCACACAGACAATTGTCACGTCTCCGCCGTTTTTTTCTTTAAGTCGGAGGGCTTCTTCCACACCGTACTCATCGTAAGGATTCATAACCCATTTGATTTGGCCGTCATCGATACCTGAACCATCGGCTTTTACTTTGATTTGAGCTTCGGTATCCGGCACTTGTTTTACACATGCGATAATGTTCACAGTTCTAACCTCCTTGTCCTGCGCGTTTCTTGTTTTGGCGAAACGCGCATTTTAATATTTTTCAAGTTTTGTAAAAAAGCCCGGTTTTTCTGTAATCAGAAAAACCGGGCTTTTTGGATTACACTCTGTTTTTCACGATATCGTCAACAACTGTAGGATCAGCCAGCGTACTGGTGTCGCCCAGGTTGCCCAGATCGTTGGCGGCGACTTTTTTGAGAATTCTTCTCATGATTTTGCCGCTGCGTGTTTTGGGTAAAGCGTCCGCCCACTGAATCTTGTCCGGTGTGGCGATCGGCCCGATGACCGTGCGCACGTGAGCAACCAGCTCTTTCTTCAGGTCGTCGGATTTGGCCACGCCTGTTTTCAGTGTAACGTAGGCGTAAATTCCCTGTCCCTTGATGTCATGGGGCATGCCGACAACCGCCGCTTCGGCGACCGCTTTGTGAGCGACCAGCGCGCTTTCCACTTCCGCCGTTCCCATGCGGTGGCCGGAAACGTTGATAACGTCGTCAATGCGGCCCGTAATCTGATAGTAGCCGTCTTTATCGCGCCGCGCCCCGTCACCGGCGGTGTAGTAGCCGGGGAACTGTTCGAAGTACGTTTCCTGGAAACGTTTGGGGTCACCGTAAACGCCGCGCATAATTCCGGGCCAGGGTCTCTTCATGCACAGAGCGCCGCTGGCTACCGTTTCTTTTATTTCTTTGCCTTCGTCATCAAGCAGCACGGGATACACGCCCATGAAAGGCAGAGTGGCCATGCCTGGTTTTACCGCGACGGCGCCGGGCAGCGGGGTAATCAGAATGCCGCCGGTTTCGGTCTGCCACCAGGTATCCACGATGGGGCATTCGCCGCGGCCGATGACATTGAAATACCAGTTCCACGCTTCGGGGTTAATCGGTTCGCCGACTGTTCCCAGAATGCGCAACGTGGAGATGTTCGCTTTTTTGACCCAGTCGTCGCCTTCTTTGGCGATGGCGCGGATGGCTGTGGGCGCGGTGTAGAAAATGGTTACCTTGTATTTTTCCACTACCTGCCAGAAACGGCTGTAAGTCGGATAGTTAGGCACGCCTTCGAACATGACCGAGGTGGCGCCGTTGCACAGCGGGCCGTAAACGATATAGCTGTGGCCGGTCACCCAGCCGATGTCGGCGGTGCACCAGAAGATGTCTTCTTCATGATAATCGAAAATCATTTTGTGCGTGTAGGCCACATAGACCAGGTAGCCGCCGGTGGTGTGCATAACGCCTTTGGGTTTTCCCGTGGAGCCGGAGGTGTAAAGAATAAAGAGGGGATCTTCCGCGTCCATATGTTCCGGTTCGCATTTGGCGTCGGCTTTTGCCATTTCCTCATGCCACCATTTGTCGCGTCCTTCTGTCCAGGCGCACTTGATTTTGTCGCCCACGCGGTTGACGACGATAACCGTTTTTACCGAGGGGCAATCTTTCAGCGCTTCATCCGCGCTGGCTTTCTGCGGCACGGCTTTGGCACCACGGAAAGTTCCGTCGCAAACGGCCAGGAGTTTCGCCTGAGAATCCTGAATTCTGTCTCTGAGGGCGTCCGAGCTGAAGCCGCCGAAGACGATGGTGTGAATGGCGCCGATACGCGTGCAGGCGAGCATCGCGATGGCGAGTTCCGGAACCATGGGCATATACAGGCAAACCCGGTCGCCCTTTTTAATGCCGTTGGCTTTGAGGACGTTGGCGAATTTGCAGACTTCCTCATGGAGCTGTTTGTAGGTGAATGCTCTCGCTTCGCCGGGTTCATTGCCTTCCCACTGAATGGCGATTTTATTGCCGCGTGTTTTCAGATTTTTGTCCAGACAGTTGTAGGAAACATTGAGTTTGCCGCCTTCGAAAAACTTTACGTAAATGGGTCCTTTTTTGACGTCGAAATTGTAATCCATTACTTTGTCCCATTTTTTGAACCATTCGACGTATTCGCCCGCGATTTCGCCCCAGAATTTATCCGGTTCGTCAATGGATTTTTTGTACAGTTTGTCGTAAGCTTCTCTGCCACTGATAAAAGCCGTCTTTTTTACCTTTTCCGGAATCGGATAGACTTCTTTCAATTCAACTTTTGCTGCATCAGCCATACCTTTAATTATACCTCCCTTGTTTGTTTATGATTTAAACTAAAATTTATTGCGTTTGAGCAGGGCCAGACCCGGTTTTTTCCTCCGGGCGCAATTCTTGTTGACACAAGTCATATTTTGACCGCAAGTCACAAACCATATGCGACCTGACCTACCTTAATATGACCTGTGTGTCAAGAAATATTTGAAAACCGCCGTTCCCATATATTTTTTTAATGAAATTAATAATTTAGTGTTTGAGCTGGTTTGAGAATCAGCCCGGCGTGCCCAAGCAGTTTTTCCTGGTCAGGGCAAGGAGGCTGTTTGTCGCCGTAAAATAAAATTATCGGGAGAAGAAATGCCCGTATGTGACGGGTTCTTTGCCCGGGGGTGGCTTAAAGCCGGGCCGCGGAAATCATTTTTTTATTTTCCTGTTTTCGCCGCAGACGACGCGCGAAAAAAAAACTTGACAACCAAATTGTGTTTTGTTAGTTTCCATCCGCAATGTATTCTGCTTTTATTGTGCGGCCGATTTTGCCCGAATTGCGTCGCTTTATAACGCGGGATGCAGGAAGGAGTTGCCTTTTCCAAAATGCCCGTTTTTGGAAGGCGGATTTTGAGAACTTGAACTAAAATTCAAGGAGGAGGAACAATGAAGAGATTGTTTTTAATCTTGCTGTCGCTGGGGCTGGTTATGGCCTTCAGCGCGTCAGTCTTCGCGGCTGACGTAAAATTCTCCGGCTCTTTCTACGCGGCCGGTATGTATCTGGATAATACATCGCTCATGGGGAACGGCTTGGACAAGCCCAGTACGGCTTTCTATTATCAGAGAATGCGTATTCAGGCGGAATTCATTGCCACGCCCGCTCTGAAACTTATTACCCGCTTTGACGCGATGGAAAGAATCTGGGGCGGCCCAAGAGTAGCAGGAGGTATTGATCCTACGTCTTACGAGACCCGTGAAGAAAACGAAAACATCGCTTTCGACTATGCCTACATCTGGTATGCTTCCAAGATCGGTCTCTGGCAGGTTGGTATTCTGTCAGATAACGTCTGGGGTACCACATTCGGCAACAACGACGAGCCGGAAGGACAGATCCACTGGACACTCGTGAAGATGCCTTTCATCGTTGGCGCGAAGGTTGTTAAATTGACTGATTTAAGTGCATCCACAACTACGCCTGCTCCCTATGGTGCACAGGCTGATGTTGACGCGGATAAATATCTTGCCTACGGTACCTACAACTTTAAGGCGAACAAAGTTGCCGGCCAAGTTGGTTTGCTGGGCTACTATGTCCGCAACGCAGCCCTGAGAGCATTTCCAGCTGCTCCAAATGGTCAGTACAAGCAGGATGTTTATGGCTTAATTCCCTATGCCAAAGCCAAAATCGGCCCCGTGGCCATTGAAGCAGAAGCGCAGTATCAGTGGGGAAAAGCCAGAGATTGGGAAGATGGTATAGCCATTGATGATGTTAAGATTTCATCATGGTACGCGTATGTTGACGCGCTGGCCGATTTCGGTATGTTCTATGTGGGCTTGACCGGCGCTTTTGTTTCCGGTGACGATACCGCTGATGACAAAGCAAAAGGCACTTTGGATGCCGGCCGTGATTGGAACCCCCTGTTGATTCTGTTCAATTACGACAGAACCTACTGGGGCGGCGGCCTCGCCGGTTGGAATAACACAGACGCTAATAACGCGATGACCAATGCTCTGTTCGGCATGGTTCGCGCCGGTGTGCGTCCGGTTAAAGATCTGGACATCATGATGGCGGTTGCTTACGCTGAAGCGGACAAAAAATACAACCGTTTCGGCGGCACAGCCTTGGGCGCCGCAACCCTGAATGATGAATACGGCTGGGAAGTTGACGTGACGGCTACTTACAAAATCACCAATAACCTCTCCTACATGCTGGGTGTTGGTTATCTGTTCACTGGTGATTACTACGAAGGAAGCGCGGCAGGTCAGGATACTCAGGACAACTTCATCGTCCTCAACAAGCTGACGTTGACCTTCTAATTCAGGCTGAAGGTGAAGCCCCGCTACGCGGGGCGGAATCCCGCGAATGCGGGACTTGAACTTGAAGGTTAGTCTAATGAAAATCATCCCCGGAAGGGCGGGCAACTTCCGGGGATTTTTTTGCCTTTTTGCGCGGGTTGAAAACATTACGGCGTTAAGGTAAAATAACGCATCAAATATAAGCAGAGGTGCACGGGCTATTTATAAAATTTACGGCAATACGGCGGGACTGGGAGCCGCGCAAATCAAACAGCTGGAGCGGCTTTACCGCCGGGGTGTCCCGCCGGAAAACATTGTCAGCCATGAGCTGGCGCGCGAAATATCAATTATTTCCAGTTCCCTCAACCGCCAGATCGGCCTGCTCATCAGCCGCCGGGGAGAAATCAGCATGGTTATCCTCGGCAGCGCCAAAGGCATTTTTATTCCTTCTTTGGACGGTTTCCGCGCCGCTTCCACGCGGTTCAAGGGGCTGCGTTTGATTCACACGCACTTAAACAGTGAAGGGCTTTCCGCGGAAGACCTGGCGGATATGTCGCATTTGCGCCTGGATTTAGTAGGCGCGCTTGAGGTTCGGCCCGACGGCAATCCCGGCAAGCTTTTCTGGGCGCATCTGATTCCCGAAAATCCCCAGGGGAATTACTGGCTGATTCATGAACCGGTCGAGCCGCATCGCCTGGAATCCAATTTTTTATCTTTTATTGCCGCGCTGGAAGATGAATTTACCAGACAGCAAAAAACGCGCAGAATCGACGCGGTGGAAAAAGCGATTCTGGTGCGCGTGGAAAAACAGCCGCTTTCCGGAGAGACAGAGGCGATAAAAGAATTGCGCCAGCTTGCCGAAACCTGCGGCGTGGAAGTGTTCGACACGCAGATTCAGTACCGCTCTCAGCCTGACCCCAAATATATGGTGGGCCGCGGCAGGCTCTCCGATATCGATTTGCGCGCCACGCAAATCGGCGCTAATTTGCTGATCTTTGACCACGAGCTTACGCCCGCCCAGGTGCGCTCCATCGCCGATTTTACCGGGCTGAAAATTATCGACCGCACGCAGGTGATTCTGGATATTTTTGCCCGGCGCGCGCACAGCCGTGAGGGTAAAATTCAGGTGGAGCTGGCCCAGCTTAAATACTTATTACCGCGCCTCATGCACCGGGATACGTCGCTGTCCCGGCTGGCGGGCGGCATCGGCGGCGTGGGGCCCGGCGAAACCAAGCTGGAAATCGACCGGCGGCGCATCCGCGAACGCATCGCGCGGCTGGAGAAGGACCTGAAGGCGATAACCAAATCCCGGCGTCAGCGGCGCGGCAAAAGAAATAAATCGGGATTGCCCGTCATTTCCATCGTCGGTTACACCAACGCCGGCAAATCGACGCTGCTCAATACGCTGACCAGAAGCGCGGTGCTGACGGAAGACAAGCTTTTTGCCACCCTCGACACAAAAAGCGCCCGGCTGCGTTTTCCCCGCGATACCGAAGCAATTGTCACGGATACGGTGGGCTTTATCCGCAATTTGCCGCGGGAACTGTTTGCCGCTTTCCGCGCCACACTGGATGAACTGGATGAAGCCGACATGCTTTTGCATGTGATTGATGTCAGCAACGATCAATTTGAAGAACAGGTGGCTGCGGTGGAAAAAATTCTTGACGAACTGGATATCAAAGATAAGCCCGCAATCAGGGTTTTCAATAAAGCCGATAAAATCGACGACAGGGAATTACTGGAAAATCTCTGCCGGCGTTTTGACGCCGTGGCTGTCTGCGCCCTGGATAAGGCAACGCTTTACGGACTTTTGGAAAAAATAGAATCTCTCCTTGGTTGGAAAAACTTTTCACCAGCGTAGTTTTGTGATAAACAGGCGTCAGCTTGAGGGAGGGGGAAACATGAAACTGCCGCGCGCAGCGATTATCATTGCCGTAGTTGTTTTTTCCATGAATGTCTGCGCGGCAGAAGAAAAATTTCTC